>MDTA01213251.1_pt1 | contig 15495 bp, 27 predicted proteins | sample 811151 | NCBI WGS metagenome assembly MDTA01 (sample SAMN05326648, study PRJNA326480) | marine metagenome | isolation source: seawater | place: Indian Ocean: South | collected 2010 | reverse complement strand
ATAAAGTTCCTGCACTTGAAGCATGCCCACAAAAAAGAGGCGTTTGTACTAGAGTTTATACTACAACTCCTAAAAAACCAAATTCAGCTTTACGTAAAGTAGCAAGAGTAAAACTTACAAATGGACAAGAAGTTTCAGCTTATATACCTGGTGAAGGACATAATTTGCAAGAACACTCAGTTGTTTTACTTAGAGGCGGAAGAGTAAAAGATCTTCCAGGTGTTAGATATCATATTTTAAGAGGCACTCTTGATACTCAAGGGGTTAGCACAAGGAAACAAAGACGTTCTTTATACGGCGCTAAAAAACCAAAATAATCTAAAATGTCTAGAAGAAGAGCCGCAGAAAAAAGAACTATTTTACCAGATCATAAATTTAAAGATTTAGTTATAGCAAGATTTATGAATCGAATAATGCTTGATGGAAAAAAATCAATTTCAGAGAAAATTGTATATGGAGCATTTGATATTGTTTCAAAAAAAACTGACAAAGATCCATTAGCATTTTTTCATGAAGCTCTTGACAACGTTAAACCTAATCTTGAAGTTAAATCAAGAAGAGTGGGAGGAGCAACTTATCAAGTTCCAATGGAAGTTAGGCCAAGGAGAGCCCAAACTCTTGCAATGAAATGGATAGTTGATTGTGCAACAAAAAGAAATGAAAAAACTATGAAAGAAAGAGTTGCTGGAGAAATTCTTGATGCTCACAACAATAAAGGTAATGCAGTTAAAAAAAGAGAGGAGACACATAAAATGGCGGAAGCAAATAGAGCTTTCTCTCATTTTAGATGGTAGTTTTATGTCTAGAGCCCATTCATTAGAAAAATACAGAAATATAGGAATCATGGCTCATATAGATGCTGGAAAAACAACAACAACAGAAAGAATATTATACTATACTGGGAAATCTCATAAGATTGGAGAAGTTCATGATGGTGCAGCTACAATGGACTGGATGGAGCAAGAGCAGGAAAGAGGTATAACTATAACCTCAGCTGCTACTACTTGTTTTTGGAATGATCATAGAGTCAATATTATTGATACTCCAGGACACGTTGATTTTACAATTGAAGTAGAAAGATCTCTTAAAGTTTTAGATGGTGCTGTTGCTGTTTTTGATGGAGTAGCAGGAGTTGAGCCTCAATCAGAAACTGTTTGGAGACAAGCTGATAAATATAATGTCCCTAGGATGTGTTTTATTAACAAACTAGATAGAACTGGTGCTAATTTTTTTATGTGTGTTGATATGATTCCAGAACGTTTGGGTTCTTACCCATTAGTTTTACAATTACCAATAGGTATTGAAAGTAATCTTAAGGGTGTAGTAGATTTGGTTTCCAATAATGCAATAATATGGCAAGATGAAAGTCTAGGTGCCAAGTTTGATATTGTAGATATACCAGATGATTTAAAAGACCAAGCTAAAGAGTACAGAGAAAAACTAATTGAAAAAGCTGTTGAAGAAGATGATACTATAATGGAAGCTTATCTTGAAGGAAAAGAACCATCTGTAGAAGAATTAAAAAAATGTATAAGAGCAGGAACTATAAAAGGAAATTTTGTCCCAGTACTAACTGGCTCGGCTTTTAAAAATAAGGGCGTACAACCACTTTTAGATGCAGTTATTGATTTCATGCCATCACCTAAAGACGTTGACAGTGTAAAAGGAGTTGATGTTAAAGATGAGGTAACAGAATTAACAAGAAAATGTGATGATAATGAACCTTTTAGTGCATTAGCTTTTAAAATAATGACTGATCCGTTTGTTGGAAGTTTGACGTTTGCAAGAATTTATTCAGGAACTGTTTCTACTAAAGATAGTGTATTAAACTCAACTGGTGGTAAAAAAGAAAGTATTGGTAGAATGCTTTTAATGCATGCTAACAATAGAGAAGAGATTAAAGAAGCTAGAGCAGGTGATATAGTTGCTTTAGTTGGATTAAAAGATGTGACTACTGGAGAAACTTTATGTGATCCTAATAAGCCTATAATTCTAGAAAAAATGGATTTCCCTGATCCTGTAATAGAAGTTGCTGTAGAACCTAAAACAAAAGTAGATCATGAAAAAATGGGACAAGCATTAGCAAGGTTGGCTCAAGAAGATCCGAGTTTTAGAGTAAATACTGATGAAGAAAGTGGTCAAACAATCATTAAAGGAATGGGAGAACTACATTTAGAAATTCTTGTTGATAGAATGAAAAGAGAGTTTAAGGTTGAAGCAAATGTTGGTGCTCCTCAAGTAGCTTATAGAGAAACAATTTCTAAATCTTATGATGTTGATTATACCCACAAAAAACAATCTGGTGGAGCTGGTCAATTTGCAAGAGTCAAAATGATTTTTGAGCCAGGAGAGCCGGGAAGTGGATATGAATTTATTAATAAAATAAAAGGTGGCAATATTCCTACTGAATACATACCGGGAGTTCAAAAAGGTTTGTTAGCACAACAGCAGATAGGTGTTATGGCTGGCTTCCCTTGTATAGATTTTAAAGTAACATTATATGATGGTAATTATCATGATGTTGACTCTAGTGTTTTAGCATTTGAAATTGCTTCGAGAGCTGCTTTTAGAGAAGGTATTGCAAAAGCTGATCCTAAATTACTAGAGCCAATGATGAAGGTCGAGGTTGTTACACCTGAAGAATATATGGGAGATGTTATTGGTGATCTAAATAGTAGAAGAGGACAAGTTCAGGAAATGCAAACCAGAGGTAATGCAAATGTTGTTAATGCGATGGTTCCACTAGCAAACATGTTTGGTTATGTAAATAATTTAAGATCTCTATCACAAGGTAGAGCTAGTTATTCAATGCAATTTGATCATTATGAACAAGTTCCAACAGCTGTTGCTGATGAAGTAAAGGCAAAGTTAGCATAATGGAATCTCAAGATATTAGAATTAGATTAAGAGCTTATGATAATAAGCTCTTAGATTTAAGCGCAGCAGATATTATTAATACAGCAAAAAGAACTGGAGCAAAAGTCAGAGGCCCTATTCCTCTTCCAACAAGAATGGAAAAATTTACTGTAAATAAATCTCCTCATGTTGATAAAAAAAGTCGAGATCAATTTGAAATTAGAACTCACAATCGTTTGTTAGATATAATTGATCCTACACCCCAAACAGTAGACGCACTGATGAAATTAGATTTGTCAGCAGGTGTTGAAGTAGATATTAAAATTTAATATGAGAACAGGAATTATAGGAACAAAGATTGGAACTTCATCTTTTTTTAATGAAGATGGATTTTTGACTCCAATCACTTTAATCAAAGTTGATAAATGTATTGTTTCTGATGTAAAAACAAAAGAAAAAAATGGTTATTGTGCTGTTCAATTATCAAGTATAGATAAAAAATCTAAAAATCCAAAAATTAACAAAGCTCAAAAAAAATTATTTTCTGCAATTGATACTTTGCCTAAAAAAATTGTAAAAGAATTTAGAGTTATTGAGGATAATCTTCTTGAGATAGGTACTTCTATTGATATTTCTCATTATGAAAAAAACCAAATAATTGATGTAACAGGCATTTCAATAGGAAAGGGTTTTGCCGGTTCAATGAAAAGACATAATTTTGCTGGATTAAGAGCATCTCATGGTGTCTCTGTTTCTCATCGTGCACATGGCTCTACAGGAAACTGTCAAGATCCTGGAAGAGTTTTTAAAGGAAAAAAAATGGCAGGACACATGGGAAGTGTTAAAGTTACAAAACAAAATCTTAAAATTGTAAACGTAGATGTTAAAAATAATTTATTGGCAATAAAAGGTTCTGTTCCAGGTAAAAAAAATTCGACAGTATTTATTAAAGATGCAGTAAAACAAAAGAAATAGATGAAATGAAAAAAGAAGTAGTAAATTTATCAAATAAACAAGTATCTGAAATAGAAATACCAGATTCTATTTTTGGAATAAAAGTTTTCCCAGATCTAATTCATCAGTATATTCGGTATCAAAATGCAAAATCGCGTCAAGGCAGTCATAAAACAAAAACTCGATCTGAAGTAAATGGAAGAGCTAAAAAACCTTTTTCTCAAAAAGGAACTGGAAATGCAAGACAAGGTAGCTCAAAACCTCCAAATTTTAGAGGTGGTGCAACTTCCATGGGTCCGCAAAACAGAGATCATAGTTTTTCACTTAATAAAAAAGAAAAAAATTTAGCATTAAAATGTGCTCTATCTAGTAAGGCTTTAAACAAACAAATTATCTTTATCGATAGTTTAGAAATTAAAACTCATAAAACTAAAAATCTTTTTAAGGATTTAAAAAATTTTGATTTTAATTCAGCATTATTTATACATGATGATGATGAAAAAAATAAAAATTTTATACTAGCTTCTTCAAATATTCCAAAATTAGCAATGCTATCAGACAAAGGTTTAAATGTTAGGGATTTGATGACTTTTGAAAAAATTTTTATTCATGCAAATTCAGTTGAAAAGATTACTAAGAGGCTTTCATGAATCAAAATTCAAAATTAATAAGTGAAGAAAGATCTCTTAGTATTATTCATCGTCCTTTAATGACTGAAAAATCAACTAACTTGAATCAGTTCAATCAATACTCTTTTGTTGTCAGCAAGGACTCAAATGTTAATGAAATAAAACATGCCATTGAAAAAATTTTTAAAGTTAAGGTAATTAAAGTTAACACATCTATTTTAAGAGGAAAACTTAAAAACTTCAAAAATGTTAGTGGATATAGAAAAGATATAAAAAAGGCAATTGTTACACTTGCAGAAGGAAATACAATTGACTCTTCATTGGAGATTAAATGACTCTTAAAATTCTTAAACCAACAACACCTGGTCAAAGAGGAACTGTTTTAATTTCCAAATCACATCTTGGAAAAAACAAACCTTATAAATCATTAATTAAACCACAAAAATCTTCTGGCGGGAGGAATAATCAAGGTCGGATTACATCCAGAAGAATGGGTGGAGGAGTTAAAAGAAAATATAGATTGATTGATTTTAAAAGAAATAAGTTTGATATTAATGGCGAGGTTGTTAGGAATGAGTATGATCCTAATCGTTCATCTTTTATAAGTTTGATAAAATATGAAGATGGAGAATATAGATATATTTTGTCTCCTCAAAAAATTAATATAGGAGATAAAGTTTTATCTAGTCAAGATGCCGATATAAGAGAGGGAAATTGCTTATCATTAAAAAATATTCCTATTGGAACTAGTGTTCATAATATAGAAATGAAACCAGGAGCAGGAGGCCAATTAGCAAGATCAGCTGGCACCTCTGCTCAGATTGTTTCAAAGGAAGACTTATATGTTCAATTGAGGCTTTCATCTGGTGAAATAAGATTAGTAAATAAAAATTGTTTAGCAACTATTGGCATTGTCTCAAATCCAGATAATAAAAATACAAAACTAGGAAAAGCTGGAAGAAAAAGATATCTTGGATTTAGACCAAAGGTTCGTGGCGTAGTTATGAACCCAGTAGACCATCCTCATGGAGGTGGTGAAGGCCGTACTTCTGGTGGAAGGCATCCTGTTACACCTTGGGGACAATCTACTAAAGGATTAAAAACTAGAACAAACAAAAAAACTAAGATTTTTATAGTTAAAAGAAGGAAGAAATAATGGCTAGATCTATTTGGAAGGGACCTTTTGTTGACATGACTTTAATAAAAAAAGCTGAAAAAGTTTCTGAGTCAGGTCGAAAAGAAGTTATAAAAACTTGGTCACGAAGGTCAACAATATTGCCTCAGTTTGTTGGATTAACATTTGGTGTTTATAATGGACAAAAATTTGTACCGGTTGCAGTTAGTGAAAATATGGTAGGCCATAAATTTGGTGAATTTTCTCCAACAAGATCTTTTAAAGGTCATACAGCTGCAGATAAAAAGGTTGGAAAATAATGAACGATAAACTCTCAGCAATTGCGAAAGATAATACTATGAGAGTTAGTTCTCAAAAACTAGCTAATATTGCAAGATCAATAGTAAGTTTAAAAGTCAATCATGCAATTAATCAACTAAAATTTTCTCAAAAAAGAATATCAAATAATGTACTTAAGGTATTAAATGCAGCAATAGCAAATGCAGAAAATAACAAACAATTGGACATAGATAAGCTTATAGTTAAAGAAGCATTTGTTGGTAAAAGTCTTTCTATGAAAAGATTTAGACCAAGAGCAAAAGGACGTGCATCATCTATATTAAAACCATTTAGTAAGTTAACAATAGTTGTAGCAGAAAATACAAAATTAGAAAAAAAAGAAAAATCAAAAGACAAATTAACAAAAGTTAAAAAACAAAAATCAAAATCTACAAAAAAAGAAGCGGAATAAATTATGGGACAAAAAGTTAATCCAAATGGAATCAGATTAGGAATTAATAAAACTTGGTCGTCTAGATGGTTTTCTAAATCAAGTTATGCAAAACTTTTGCATGAGGATTTAAGTATTAAAAACTATGTTGAAAAAAAATTAAAATCAGCGAGTATTTCAAAGATAACAATAGAACGAGCAGCAAAGAAATTAAGATTAACTATTTTTAGTTCTAGACCAGGAATTATTATTGGAAAAAAAGGAGCTGATATAGAAAGTTTAAAGAATATGCTTACGAAAATGTCTAATCTAGAAGTATTTTTAGATATTAAAGAGATCAGAAAACCTGAAGTTGAAGCAAAGTTAGTTGCAGAGAATATTGCATCACAATTGGAAAAACGTATTTCATTCAGAAGAGCAATGAAAAAAGCTGTCCAATCCTCAATGCGTTTAGGTGCCAAAGGAGTAAAAGTAGTTTGTAGTGGTAGGCTAGGTGGTGCAGAAATAGCTAGAACTGAAAAATATGCAGAGGGAAGTGTGCCACTTCATACTTTAAGAAGTGATATTGACTATGCAACTGCTGAAGCTGAAACAACTTATGGAATTTGTGGAATAAAAGTTTGGATTAATAAAGGAGAAATTCTAAATAAAGATCCATTTGGTAGTGAAAAAAATCAAATTGATCAAGGGAGTGTTCGCTAATGAATATGTTATCTCCAAAAAAAACTAAATATAGAAAACAATTCAAGGGAAGAATTCATGGAAGTGCAAAAGGAAATTTTGAACTTAACTATGGAAGTTATGGGTTAAAAGCTTTGGAACCAGATCGCATTACATCTAGACAGATTGAATCAGCTAGAAAAGCTATTACAAGACATTTAAAAAGAGCTGGTAGAATGTGGATTAGAATATTTCCAGACGTTCCTGTTTCGAAAAAACCTGCAGAAGTAAGAATGGGTAAAGGCAAAGGATCTAATGAATATTGGGCATGCAGAGTTAAACCTGGAAGAATTATGTTTGAAGTTGATGGAGTTAATATAGATGATGCAAAGAAAGCCCTAACTCTAGCTGCAGCAAAACTTCCTGTTAAATGTAAATTTGTAGAGAGAAATATATAATGAACGCAACAACTAAAAATATCTCACTTGATAAAATTCGTAGTGAAATAATTAATTTAAAGAAAAGTTTATTGAATTATAGATTTCAAAAATCTAGTGGACAACTTGAAAAAACTTCTGAAATTAAAAAAACAAGAAGAAAAATTGCAAGACTTAAAACTCAAATAAATAAAAAAACTGGAGATACAAATGCCTAAAAGATTATTGTCTGGTATTGTTGTTTCTTCTAATAGTAATAAAACTATTGTAGTTGAAGTTACAAGACGAGTTAAACATAAGCTTTATAAAAAGATAATTAAAAGAGCAAAAAAGTATCATGCTCATGATGAAGATAATTCCTGTAAAAAAGGAGATAATGTTACAATTCTAGAAACAAAGCCAATTTCAAAACTTAAATCCTGGATAGTATATAAGCCTGAAATTAAGGAGACTAATTAATTATGATACAAATGCAGTCACAACTTTTTGTAGCAGATAATTCAGGTGCAAGAAAAATTCAATGTATTAAAGTCCTTGGAGGATCGAAGAGAAGATTTGCGTCAATTGGAGACGTAATTGTTGTTTCAATTAAAGACGCTATACCTAGAGGAAAAGTTAAAAAGGGTGAGGTATTTAAAGCTGTAATAGTAAGAACAAAAAAAGATTTTGCTAGATCAGACGGGACTGTAATAAGATTTGATAAAAATGCTGCTGTTTTATTGGATAAACAAGAAGAACCAATAGCGACAAGAATTTTTGGTCCTGTAACAAGAGAATTGAGAACAAAAAAATTTATGAAAATAATAAGTTTAGCGCCAGAGGTACTATAATGAATTTAAAAGTTAAATTAAAAAAAGGTGATGAAGTTATTGTTTTAGCTGGAAAAGATAAAGGTAAGACGGGTAAAATATCAAATTTAAAATCAAAATTTAATAAAGCGATTGTATCTGGCATAAATAAAGTAAAAAAACATCAAAAACCTGATAACAATCAAGCAGGAGGAATAATTGAAAAGGAAATGCCTATTCATATTTCTAATTTAGCATTTTATGATTCTTCCGCAAAAAAGGGAGTTAGACTTGGATACAAATTAAATGATAAAAAAAACAAAATTAGAGTTAATCGTAAAACAGGGAAAGAAGTATAATATGACAAGATTAGCTTTAGAATTTAAAGATAATATCAAAAAAAAGATGATGGAAAAATTCCAATATAAAAATATTTATCAAATACCAAAATTAACAAAAATAGTATTAAACATGGGGATTGGAGACGCAAAAGACGACTCTAAAATTCTTGATAAAGCTCAGGAAGAACTTTCACTTATAGCTGGTCAAAAAGCAATAAAAACAAAAGCCAAAAAAGCTATAGCAGCTTTTAAAATAAGAGAAGGGATGACTCTTGGTGTTTCGGTAACTTTAAGAAATAAAATGATGTATGAATTTTTAGATAGACTAATAAACATAGCTATTCCAAGAATTAGGGATTTTAGAGGATTAAATCCAAAAAGTTTTGATGGTAAAGGAAATTTTACAATTGGGATCAAAGAACAAATTATATTTCCAGAAATTAATTATGATAAAATCGATAAAATTAGAGGTTTAGATATAACAATATGTACAACTTCTTCAAATGATGAAGAGGCTTTAGAATTATTAAAATTTTTTAATATGCCTTTTCCAACAAAGCAAACAAGTTAGAGGAAAAAATATGGCAAAACAAAGCTCAATACAAAAAAATATTAATAGAAGAAGAGTTGTCTCAAAATATGAAAACAGACGTAAATCTCTTAAAAAACAAGTAATGCAAAAAAATTTAAGCATGGAAGAAAGATTTAAACTTCAATCAAAGTTAAATGATCTTCCAAGAGACAGTTCTCATATAAGAATTCGCAATAGGTGTAAGTTAACTGGAAGAACAAGAGGTGTTTATAGAAAATTTGGTCTTTCAAGAATTAAATTAAGAGAATTAACAATGTCTGGTTTTTTACCAGGTGTTGTTAAATCTAGTTGGTAAGGAGAAGTTTATGGCATTTAATGACCCATTATCAGATATGTTAGCAAGAATTAAAAATGCTCATAAAGCAAATAAAACTTTTACTTCTTGTTTTAAGTCTAAACTAAATTTGAATGTATTATCAGTTCTAAAAGATGAGGGATACATAAGAGATTATAAGAACATTGAACTGCGCAAAGGCATAAATAATATTCAAATAGATTTAAAATATCATAATGGTACGCCAGTAATAAAAAAAATAAGAAGAGTTTCTAAACCTGGTATAAGAGTTTATTCGAAAATTAATGATTTACAAAAAGTTTATGGAGGACTTGGTATTTCCATTTTATCAACTCCAAAAGGAGTCATGTCTGATCAAAAAGCAAGAGACAATAATGTTGGTGGTGAAATTTTGTGTGAGGTATTTTAATTTATGTCAAGAATAGCAAAAAATAGCATAAAAATACCAGCTGATACTTCCTGCCAATATGAAAATAATATTTTTAAAGCTAAGGGTAAATTGGGTGAGATGGAATTAGATGTTAATCCTCTTTTTGAAGTTAATCTAAAAGATGGAGAAATTTTTGTAAAACCAAAAAATGAAAAAGATAGTTCAAGTCCAATATGGGGCACAACACGAGCACACCTATCCAATATAATAAAAGGTGTTAGTGAAGGATTTACAAAAACACTAGAATTAAATGGAACAGGTTACAGAGCTTCAATATCTGGATCAAAATTGAAGTTACAATTAGGTTACAGTCATGATATTAATTTTGATGTTCCTAAAGAAATTAAAGTTGAGTGTCCAAAACAAAATATTATTAAATTATCTGGATCAAACAAAGAATTATTAGGAGCTGTGGCTGCAAATATTCGATCTTTTAGAAAACCTGAACCATTTAAAGGAAAAGGTATAAAATATGAAAATGAATACATCTTTAGAAAAGAAGGAAAAAAGAAATAAAAAATGAAAAAAATTAAAAGACAAAACAGAACAAGATATAAATTAAAAAAGGTAACGAATAGAAAAAGATTATCTGTTTTTAAATCAAATAATCACATTTATGCTCAGATTATAAATGATGAATTAGGAGTTACTATAGCTAGTGCTTCCTCAATGGAAAAAAGTATTCGTTCTGAAAAGCAAACAAGAAAAGAATTAGCTGAAAGAATTGGTAAAGAAATTGCTAAGAGATCTATTGATAACGGCATTAAAGATGTGGCATTTGATAAAGGAAGATATAAATATCACGGAGTTATAAAAATATTAGCTGAAGCAGCTAGACAAGAAGGATTAAACTTTTAAGGAAAATTATGTTTGAAAATGAAAATAGAGATTTAAGTGAACATTTAGTGTCAATTAATCGTGTAGCAAAAGTTGTAAAGGGTGGAAGACGTTTTGGTTTTGCAGCTATTATGATTGTTGGAGATAATAAGGGGCGTGTTGGTTATGGAACTGGTAAAGCTAAAGAAGTTCCTGAAGCTGTTAGAAAGGCAACCGAAGATGCTAAATCAAAAATGATAAGAGTTTATTTGAAAGATAATAGAACATTGCATCATGATATTGTAGGAAGATTTGGGGCTGGAAAAGTAATATTACGTTCAGCAGCACCAGGCACAGGTATAATTGCCGGAGGTCCAATGCGTGCACTTTTTGAGTCTCTTGGCATTAAAGATGTTGTAGCAAAATCCACAGGAAGTTCAAATCCTCATAATATGATAAAAGCTGCCTTTAATGCTTTTAAAAGATCAGAATCACCAAAAAGTATAGCTGCAAAAAGATCAAAAAAAATTTCTGAAATAAATTCATCGAAGGAAAACAATTAAAATGAAAATGAATGAAATTAAACCAAATTTGTCTAATAAAAAAAGAAAAAGAGTTGGACGAGGTTCAGGATCAGGATTAGGCAAGACTGCCGGACGTGGTGTAAAGGGACAAAAATCAAGATCTGGAGTATCGATAAAAGGTTTTGAAGGTGGACAAATGCCAATTTATAGAAGATTGCCAAAAAGAGGTTTTAACAATCCTTTTTCTAAAAAAATTCAATCAATTAATTTTAATCAAATTAAAAATATTATTGATAAATACAAAATTGACCCAAATGAAATAAAACAATCTTTACTTTTTGAAAAAAAGATATTTAATAAATCAAAAGGTAGTTTAAAACTTTTAAATGTTGGAGATTTAACAATTCCAATTACTATTGAAATTTCTTTTGCTTCAAAAAAAGCAATTGAAAAAATTGAAAAAAATGGTGGTAAAGTTAATTTACTAAAAGGTTAAAAAACATGGCTACTGCAGCAGAAAAAATGGCAAATAATTTAAATTTTAGTGCTTTTGGCAAAGCTACTGAGTTAAAAAATAGATTATTATTTACTCTTGGAGCTTTGATTGTTTTTCGTCTTGGTACTTTTTTACCTATACCAGGAATTAATCCTGTAGCATTGCAACAATTTTTCGAACAGCAATCATCAGGCATTCTTGGAATTTTTGATACTTTTTCTGGAGGCGCTTTAGGAAGAATGGGAATTTTTGCGCTAGGAGTTATGCCATATATTTCTGCTTCAATAATAATGACACTAATGCAGTCAAGTATACCCCATTTAAAAGCACTTAAAGAACAAGGCACAAAAGGAAGAAGACAAATTATTCAATATTCAAGATATATTACTGTATTGATAGCAGCGCTTCAAGGTTATGGAGTTTCAATAGGCTTGGAGTCGATGCAAACTGCTTATGGAAATATTGTTATTGAACCAGGTATGTTTTTTAAAATTACAACTGTAATAACTCTTGTTGGAGGAACTGTTTTTTTAATGTGGTTGGGGGAACAAATTACTTCACGAGGAGTTGGTAATGGAATATCTCTAATAATAACAGCAGGTATAATAGCAAACCTACCCCAAGCCTTTGTTAGTACATTACAATTAGGTCGAACTGGAGAATTAAGTATTGCATTTATACTGGGAATTTTAATTTTAGTTTTGTTTTTAATTATTTTTATTGTTTTTGTAGAAAAAGCTCAAAGAAGATTAATGGTTCAATATCCTAAAAGACAAGTTGGAAATAAAATATATGGTGGTCAAAGTTCTCATCTTCCATTAAAAATAAATACAGCTGGAGTAATTCCAGTTATTTTTGCTTCATCAATTTTGCTACTACCTAATACTATGTCAGGATTTGGAGCTGGTTCTTCAAGTGAAATTTTTTTAATGATTTCTAGTTACCTAGGAAGAGGTCAACCCTTATATTTAGCATTTTTTGCTTTTATGATTATTTTTTTCGCATTCTTTTATACTGGAATTGTTTTTAATCCAGATGAACAAGCAGAGAATTTAAGAAAGTATGGAGGTTTTATTCCAGGCATTAGACCTGGAGAGAATACTTCAATTTATATTGATTATGTTTTAACAAGATTAACTACCGTCGGCGCAATCTATTTAACTTTGGTAGCATTATTACCAGAGTTTTTAATTTCTAAAACTTCTATACCATTTTATTTAGGAGGAACAAGTTTGCTTATTGTTGTTGTAGTTATGATTGATTTTATAAATCAAATACAATCTCATCTTTTTCAACATCAATATGAGGGTTTACTTAAAAAAACAAAGTTAAAAGGTAGAAGATAGTTTGATGATTGTTATTTTTTTTGGTCCGCCAGGAGCAGGAAAAGGAACTCAGGCCGAATTATTTTCTAAAGAATTTAATATTCCTCATTTATCTACTGGTGACATTTTAAGAAAAAAAATTCTTGAGGACAATCCTTTATCTAATAAATTAAAAGAAATCATTAATAGTGGTAACTATGTTTCAGATGATCTTTTAAATAACATAATTGAAAATCGACTTAGACATTCAGATTGTAAAAATGGTTTTGTTTTAGATGGTTATCCAAGAACAATTTCACAGAAAGATTTTTTATCAGATTTTTTAGATAAAAATAAATTATCAGTCAATTTTATCTTTGATTTATCAATAAATGAATCAGAAGTCGTTAAAAGAATAAGAAATAGATCAAATATAGAAGAAAGAAAAGATGACGACGAAAAAGTTATCAAAATAAGAATTTCTAAATATATTGAAGAAACTAGACCTCTATTGGATTTTTATAAGACAACCTATCCTCAAATGTATAGAACCATTAATGGCAATCAAGAAATAGAAAAGATTTACCTGGATATAGTGAAAATAGTTAAAAAATAAGGATTTCAGTCATAAATCGGTGTTTCTTAGCTTGACTTACATGCTAATTATCATGTATGCACGCTCATTCATTTTAATTTATAGACGGGTGTTTTCTTATCATGGCAAGAATTTCTGGTGTCAATATTCCAACTAACAAAAGAATACATATTGCATTAACATATATATTTGGCATTGGTCCAAAGATTGCAAATGATATTTGCTCTCAAGCTTCAATTGATATTTCTAAAAGAGTTAACCAACTTAATGATAATGAAGTTAATAAAATAAGAGAAATAATAGAAACAAAACATTCTGTTGAAGGAGATTTAAGAAGAAAAGTATCAATGGATATAAAAAGATTAACTGATCTTGGCTGTTATAGAGGTTTAAGGCATAGAAAAAAATTACCTGTTAGAGGTCAAAGAACTCATACTAATGCAAGAACTAGAAAAGGTAAAGCAGTTGCAATTGCAGGTAAGAAAAAAGTAACAAAAGGTTAATTAATGGCTGAAAAAAAGAAAACAAAAACTAAATCTAAAGTTAAAAAGAAAGTTTCTAATGGCGTTGCCCACGTTGTTTCTTCTTTTAATAATACAATTATAACAATTAGTGACGAAAATGGAAATACCATAGCTTGGTCATCTGCAGGACATAAAGGTTTTAAAGGTTCTAGAAAATCTACACCTTTTGCAGCACAAATTGCAGCAGAAGATGTTGGAAATAGAGCAAAAGAAGTTGGTTTAAAAACTTTAAGAGTAGAAGTTTCTGGACCTGGTTCAGGAAGAGAATCTGCACTTAGATCTCTTCAATCTGTTGGATATGTGATTACATCAATTAAAGATGTTACCCCAATACCGCATAATGGTTGTAGACCACGAAAAAGAAGAAGAGTTTAAATTAATAAATAAGGAGTACTAAGTGTTACAAAAAAATTGGATGGAATTAATAAAACCAAGTAAAATGGACGTTAATGTCGAAGAAAATGATGGACGTCGCGGTACATTAGTAGCGGAACCTCTTGAAAGAGGATTTGGTCTTACATTAGGAAATTCTTTAAGAAGAATTTTGTTATCATCTTTACAAGGAGCTGCAATTACATCAATTAAAGTTAAAGGAGTAGTACACGAGTTTACAACTATTGCAGGAGTTAAAGAAGATTTAACAGATATTTTATTAAATTTAAAATCGGTTGGAATTAAAGTTCATTCACCAGGTTTAAAAAAAATGTATATAAGAACAAAAGGTCCTGGTGAAATTAGAGCAGGAAATTTTGAAACAGATTCAGAAACAGAAATAATGGATCCAGATCAAATAATCATGACTTTAGACAGTAATGCAGATATTGAATTAGAAGCAAACGTTGATACTGGAAAGGGATATCATCCAGCTGAAGTTGCAGAGGATGAAAATAAAATTATTGGAGAAATAAAGCTGGACGCGATGTTTAGTCCAGTTAAAAAAGTTTCATATAAAATTGAGAATAGTAGGGTTGGGCAAGTAACCGACTATGATAAATTAATTCTTGATGTAGAAACAAATGGAGCCGTTTCACCAGATGATGCAATAGCTTTATCAGCGAGAATTTTACAAGATCAGCTTCAACCTTTTATCAATTTTGATGAACCCGAAATTCCACAAGAAACTAGTTCTGCTGAAAAACTTTCTTTTAATCCTAATTTACTTAAAAAAGTTGAAGAACTTGAACTTTCAGTTAGATCAGCAAATTGCCTAAAAAATGACAATATAATTTATATTGGTGATCTAGTTCAAAAATCTGAGTCAGAAATGTTGAGAACTCCAAATTTTGGAAGAAAGTCTTTAAATGAAATAAAAGAAGTTTTGCAACAAATGGAATTGGGTCTTGGAGTAACAGTACCTGATTGGCCTCCAGAAAATATTGATGAGTTAGCAAAAAAATTTGAGGATCCATT
>MDTA01223934.1_pt1 | contig 15496 bp, 16 predicted proteins | sample 811151 | NCBI WGS metagenome assembly MDTA01 (sample SAMN05326648, study PRJNA326480) | marine metagenome | isolation source: seawater | place: Indian Ocean: South | collected 2010 | reverse complement strand
CGAAGTTGGACCTGGCTTATACCTACACGGGTCTGATCCTTGCGCATGCAGTCCTCGGCACGCCGTTTGTGGTCATTACGGTTACGGCAGCATTAACCGGGCTGGATGCATCCCATGTGCGCGCATCGCTCAGCATGGGCGCCTCGCCAGTCACGACATTCAGACGCATTACTGTGCCGTTAATCGCCCCGGGCGTGATTACCGGCGCCTTGTTTGCATTCTTCACCTCGGTTGACGAGGTCGTCGTTGTCCTGTTTATGAGCGCGCAGGACCAGATCACAATCCCGCGCCTGATGTGGGGCGGTATCCGTCAGGAAATTACGCTGACCATCCTCGCTGTGGCCACCATCATGATCCTGCTATCGGTGTGCCTGCTACTGACGGTCGAATGGCTGCGCCGCCGCAACGAGCGTTATCGGGGGATCCGCCCTTCCTGAGATCCGCCCTTCCCCTGATCCATCCGTATCAGGAGGGGCCGTTTCGCAGGCTCAGCCGTTCACGTACCTGTTCCGGCCCCAGGACCCGAGCGCCCATGCGTTCGAGTATCTCAACGGCTCTTTCGACCAGTTGCGCGTTTGAGGCGAGTTGCCCACGATCAAGATACAAGTTGTCTTCCAGGCCGACCCGCGCGTTGCCACCCAGGATCGCTGCCTGTGCCACCATTGGCATCTGCTCTCTGGAAATACCAAAACCTGACCAGATTGCGTCTGCCGGAAGCAGGTTACGCATAGCCAACATTGATTCGGTATCGGCCGGCGCACCCCAGGGCACACCCAGGCAGATTTGAAACAAGGCGGGAGAATCGATGACACCCTGGTCGATCAGGTGATTTGCCAGTCGTACCTGACCGAGGTCAAAACACTCCAGCTCGGGTTTGGTCCCAACCGACTTGATGAGTTCACCCATCTCAACCAGCAGGTCCGGCGTCGAGATGAACGCACTGTCAAAGAAGTTCATCGTCGCGATGTCGAAACTGCAGATCTCGGGTTTCAGTTGCAGCACGTGTTGTACGCGCTCAGCGGCGTGTGCCAGGTCGGAACCAGGACCGGCTTTGTAAGGGTCGTCTGGGTTCCAGTAGAAGTCGCCACCCATACCGGTTGTCAGGTTGAGCACCACGTCCGTGTCGGCACTGCGGATCCGGTCGACCGTTTCAGCAAACAGTTCGGGTGCGCGCGCGCCGGCGCCGGTATCCGGGTCCCGCACGTGTACGTGCGCAATGGCCGCGCCGGCCTTGGCCGCGTCTACGGAGGCTTGTGCAATCTGCTCTGGCGTGACCGGCAGGTCCGGGTGTTTACCTGCCGTATCACCGGCGCCTGTGACCGCGCAGGTAATAAATACTTCTTGCAACATCTCATCTGCTCCTGAGTTGTCTATTCGAGCACGTCTCGATCGAATGCGGGCCAGCCATCTTCTTCGGAGGGATACCAGTATTCGTCCAGCGCTTTCTGGATCGCAATCAAACATTGGTCGCGACGCTTTTCCAGGTCCGAGAATTCGCGCGCGCCAGCCTCACGCTCGCATCCATCCACGATGCGCGATTTCAACTCATCCGTCAGCGTGGGTGGCACCAACTTGCTCCATGGCAAGTCCAGCATGGGTCCAAACTGATCGATGGTATGACGCATGCCGCCGGGTCCGCCTCCCAGATGCCAGGCCATGAACGTGCCCATGAACGCCCACCGCATGCCTGGGCCACCGGTGATGGCCGCGTCAACTTCCTCCACGCTCGCAACGCCATCGTTGATCAGGTGTAAGGCCTCACGATACAACGCGTCCTGCAGCCGGTCTGCCACAAACGCTTCGATCTCTTTGCGCACGTATAGCGGACGCATGCCGAGGTCTGTATAGAAGTCGCCTGCGGCTTTTGCAGCATCTATCGTCGAGTGTTCGCCGCGCACGATTTCAACCAGTGGCAGCAGGTAAACAGGTGCAAACGGATGACCAACCACGAGGCGGTCCGGATGCTTGCAACGCGACTGCAGACGCGACGGCAGCAGACCAGACGTGCTGGAGGCGAGCACCACATCCGCGGGTACCAGACCGCCCAACTCCTCGAACAATGTGATCTTCAGTTCCTCGCGTTCGGGAACACACTCCTGCACAAAGTCGGCGTCACTCACCGCTTCCGCCAGGCTGCTGACCACGGCGACTGCCGGCCGCTCTGGCGTGGTAGTGCGCCCGGCGTCGTAGAGGGTTTGCCACGCGAGGTCCAGGGCCGCGTCCAGCCTCGACTGCGCGTCGTCAGCCGGATCGAAGACCACCACGTCAATGTTCCTGGCGAGGCATCGCGCAGCCCAGCCGCTGCCAATCACACCGCCACCAATAATCGCAACGCGTTTGATCGCGTTCGTAGACCGGTAACTTGTCACTTCCGAGTTCCCAAAAATATTGCGATCACGCTTCGCGTGGCGTCAGGCGTCCTGGCACTTCTGTGCCCGGACGGGCGATGGCTGCGTTGCTATCGTCGGTGAGGCCATAGCCTTCCCAAGGTTGAAAGCCCATCAGGTCGAGCAAATCATCGGGCAACTCAGGGCGCACTTCGGGTCGCGTGCCGTAGGTGAAGTTTGTGAGCTGTCGCACGATGGGCACAGCAAACAGTGTTACGGCACCATAACGCGCGGCGTTGCCGACGTTGAGGCCGGCCGCGTGCCAGGTGCGCCCCTCCCACAGCAAAGCGGTTCCGGCGGGGGCGGCGACCACAACCGGGTCATAGTCGCGCTCGGGATCCGGCTGCAAACCACTCAGATGACTGCCGGGCACAATACGGGTGGCGCCGTTGTCTGCTGTGAACTCATTCAACATCCACATGACATTGACAACCATCGGTGGCGCGATAGGGCGGCTGGCAGGCACGGGATCACCAATCTCGGGCGACTGCCGGCCCATGTCACCGACACGCCAGTGTTGTTCCGTTGGCAAAGCCGGCTGCGGCATCCACCACTGATCGGTGTGCATGGGCATCTGTTTGTTGTTGGGATAGGTGATGTGCGCGTCAAATGATGACAACAACATCTCCTGACCCAACACGTGGCGTGCGAGCGCCTGCACGGTCGCATGGCGTGGCAATGTCCAGAATTCTTCACCTTTGTTGATCAGGTTGTAGATCCACTGATTGACATCATCGCCCTCGGCTTCGGCCTGATAGCGCGTGTTCAGGTCCAGCTGACGCTCGGCGAGTGCTTGTTCGGCCAAACGCTCACGTATCTTGTCCAGCTGCTCGGCGTTTAACGCATCCGCGACCAGGCAATAACCGTGTTGGTCAAGATCGTTCGTCAGGGTCTTGAAGTCGTCAGTGGGAGACGGGAGGTGACCAGAAGTTGTCATACGAGTGGCTCTCTAGAGTCTGCCGATAAAGTGCAGCAGCTTCTGATTGACAGTCTGCGGGTCCTGCATGGTGATCATATGCCGCAAACCGGGCAACACATGCAGTTCGCCGTGCTTGAGGTCTGCACACATGCGTTCGGCGATCTGTGGTGTTGACCCGACATCGCCACCGCCAGTCATGACCATGGCTGGGCACGCGACTTGCGTGAGCGCGTCGCCTACCGCTTCGTCTGCCTGCACAAACACGCGATACGCATCGGTATAACCGCGCCGATCATTGGCGGCCAGTGTCGTGCGGATTTGCTCGACGGCGGCAGCTTTCCCGGCCTGAAAGTCGTCCGGGAACCATCGGTCTACAGCATGCTCGACAATGCCACCAGGACCGTCGCGCTCGGTCAGCGCAAGCCGCTTCTGAACGCCTTCCAGCTCGGCCGGTGTACGCCTGTACACCGTGCTCATCAAGACGATGCCACGTACGCGTTCCGGATGGTCGGCCGAGAAACGTTGGGTAATGACGCCGCCCATCGAAAATCCAACCAGCACGAACGGCGCTAACTTGAGGAAGTCGACGAGGTCGTGAAGTTGTTCGCAATAGTCCGCGAGCGTGCTGGTCCGCGGTAGCGCCGGCGTGCGGCCATGCCCCAACATATCGAAGCGTATGACTCTGCAACTTCGCGCTAGCGATGCGACCTGTGCATCCCACATGTTCAGGTCGAGTCCGACGCCATGGGCCAACACGACAGCCTGCCCGGTGTCTTGTGCGGACCCTCTGTCCCGGGCGCTCCCGGTGTCTTCGAACCAGGTGCCGGATGGCGTGAAGCCACGGTGGTGGGTGTTCAACATGGTGATCGGGTAGTGATTGGCCAGGCCTTGAGGAGTCGCTACTGTAGACTAAGTCGCACGGTTCGGCATCGACCCCATCAAGCGCATATGAGCGAGAACAAAAGCAGTAAGGAAATCATTGGCGGCGACCTTCTGATCAACGGGCGCAAGCTCACACTATCGAAGGCTGTGCGGGCTGGCGACTTTGTGTTTCTGACCGGCCAGGTCCCAATGCGGGACGGTGCGGTGATGACCGACGGAACCGTCGAAGATCAAACCCGCGCATGCCTGGATGACATTACGGCGACTTTGGCGGAAGCCTCGTGCACGCGGAATGACGTGGTGAAATCCATGGTGTGGCTGCGTTCGCGCGAAGACTTCCCTGGCTTCAATGCGGTCTACGGTGAATACTTTCCGGAGGGTCCACCGGCGCGTTCAGCGTTGGTCAGCGAATTCCTTGTGGACGTACGGGTTGAGATCGAGTGTATTGCCTACAAACCCGTGGGTTAGCTGGCGTGACATCACTTGCCACAATGGAGGAACAGTAAATGGGCGATCAAGAGCATTATCAGATGTATATCGGGGGCCAGTGGTTGCCCGCCTCCAGCGGCCAGACCTTCGAGAGCATCAATCCGGCGACAGGCGACGTTTGGTCAACGGTGCCAGAGGCAACGGCAGATGATGTCGATCGTGCTGTGCAGGCGGCACACAAGGCGTTCACGGAAGGTCCGTGGTCAACCATGACGCCCACGGCGCGTGGCAAGCTTCTACGCAGGCTGGCCGAGAAACTGGCCGAACATTCCGAGGAGCTTGGCAGAATCGAAACTGTTGATACCGGCAAGCTGTTCAAGGAAACGCGCTGGCAGGCGAACTATATCGCCGAGTTCTTTCAATACTACGCGGGGCTGGCGGATAAGATCAGCGGCGAGACCTTGCCGATCGACAAGCCGGACATGTTGACCATGACGCTGCGCGAGCCGCTGGGCGTTGTGGCCGCGGTAGTGCCGTGGAACTCGCAACTGTTTCTGGTAGCCGTCAAGATCGGACCAGCACTCGCGGCGGGTAACACCGTTGTCCTGAAAGCGTCAGAACATGCTTCGGCACCGATGCTCGCATTCGCCAAGGTGTTCGAAGAGGCTGGTTTCCCGCCGGGTGTCTTCAACGTTGTTACAGGCTTTGGAGATCCTTGTGGAAAGGCGTTGACCACACATCCGCTTGTGGATCGCATCAGCTTCACAGGTGGGCCGGAAACAGCGCGCCACGTTGTGCGCAACTCCGCCGAGAACTTCGCCCAGGTCTCACTGGAGTTGGGTGGAAAGTCGCCCATGGTGATCTTTGATGACGCCGATCTGGAAAGCGCGACCAACGGTGTACTGCTGAGTATTTTCAGTGCGAGCGGACAGAGTTGTGTGGCCGCCTCGCGCCTGTTTGTGCACGAGAACATACACGACGAGCTGCTGGCGCGTGTTGCCGAAAAAGCCCGTGCCATCCGCATCGGCGATCCGTTGGACGACCAGAGCCAGATGGGCCCGCTGGCGACCTTGGCACAACTACAGAACATCGAATCAACCGTGGCCGATGCCAAGGCTAGCGGCGCTGAGGTCATTCATGGTGGTCGCCAACCGTCTGACCTGAACCACGGCTGGTACTACGAGCCCACAATCGTCTCCTGTCCCCACCAGGACCTGAACGTCGTGCGCAACGAATTGTTCGGACCGGTTGTCAGCGCCTTGAAGTTCGCGGACGAAGCCGAGGTCATCGCGGCTGCCAACGATACGCGCTTTGGGCTCGCCGCCGGCATCTTCACTCGCGATGTTGCGCGCGCGATGCGCGTCACCAAGAAAATCCGCTCCGGAATTGTATGGGTCAACACCTACCGTATGGTGTCACCCATCGCGCCGTTTGGCGGATTCAAAGACAGCGGCTGGGGTCGTGAATCCGGGCTTGAAGCCATTTATGACTACACACGGCCCAAAACCGTGTGGATCAACACGTCCTCGCAGCCGATTGCTGACCCCTTCGTGATGCAGTAGTCGGCTAACCCGTTAACTGACTTAACACGCGCACAAACTGATCTATCTCGTCGTCCGTGTTGAAGTAGTGCACGGACGCACGCACCGTCTCGGTGATGCCGCGGCGGTCGTAGGAGACGCGTGTGCCCGAGCCGTCCGAGACGGTCACGTTGATCCGGTGCTGCGCCAGTGCTGACTTGATGGCACCTGCGCGCGCGTCTGTCAGCGTGAATGTAACAATACCGCATCGGGTCTCGCCCTGATCCGCGATTTCCACGCCCTCTACATCAGCGAGTTGTTCCCTTAGTCGCGCGGCCAATGTCTGGACGCGCTCCCAGGTCACATCGAGGCCCCAAGCGAGGGCATAGTCGACCGCGACAGCGAGACCCACTTTGCCGCCGAAGTTCTGTTCCCAGTTCTCGAAGCGCAGCGCGTCCTTACGCACCGTGAAGGTATTGGCGGAAGTCAGTTTCGCCGCGTGCTGATCGAGGAAGGGGGGATCGAGCTGTTCGATCCAGTCCTGGCGTACATACAGCAGTCCGGTACCCCGCGGTCCGCGCAGATATTTGCGGCCGGTGCCCGACAACATCGTGCAGCCGAGCGTCTTCACGTCCAGCGGGACCTGACCGACGGCCTGACACGCATCCAGCAGATACGGCACATTCGCTTCGCCTGCGATCTTGCCAACCGCGGCGGCCGGGTTGACCAGCCCACCACCCGTCGGGATGTGGCTGATGGATATGAGTTTTGTACGATCATCGATCAGATTGGCGAGTGCTGTGACGTCAATCTGACCGTGTTCGTCATCCGGGACAAACACAACCTCGGCGCCGCGTTGCTCCGCTTGCTGCAGATACGCGATGACGTTGCTGCCGTACTCCGAAACGGTAGTCAGAATACGGTCGCCGGGTGCAAAGTTGAATGCATAAAATGCCATATCCCAGGCTCGCGTCGCATTCTCCACGAATGCCACTTCGCCGGCGCTGCAATTCAAAAGCTTTGCGCTGGCTAAGTAGAAGTTCTGTAACGCCTGCGCTTGTTTCTCGACGGTCTCGTACCCGCCATACCGCTCCTCCAGAGCCAGATAGTCGCGTAGTGCGTCCGCGACCGGTGCTGGCATCAGTGACGCACCCGCGTTGTTGAAATGAATGACGTCCGCGGCACCCCGCGTCTCCCGACGTGCGCGTTCGATGTCAAAAGCTTTCATGAGTTGCTTCCGGGGGCTACATTACCGGGTCATCCAACCGGTCAGGAATAGTCATGAAAGTACCATCGATGTATCACGAGGGCATGCGTCATTTTCAGGATCATTTTGGTACACGCGCCCTGGCTGACCGCCTCGATGAGGTGACCAACCGGGATGCGATTGACTCAGGCGCCAGCAAGATGATCGAGCGAAGCACTTTCTTCTTTCTGGCAACGACCGATGCGGATGGCTGGCCCGACTGCTCGTACAAAGGTGGTGAGGCAGGTTTCGTGAAGGTCGCGAACGAAAAAACGCTGTTGTTTCCATCTTTTGACGGCAACGGCATGTACCGCAGCATCGGTAATATCCATGCAAACCCCAAAGTGGGTTTGCTGTTTATCGATATGGAGCGTCCAAAGCGACTACGGATAAACGGTACCGCCAGTGTGATTTCCAGCGGGCCACTACTGGAACAGTACGACAAGGCGGAGTTGGTGGTCTCTGTCCGGGTGGTGCACGTATTCCCGAATTGTCCGCGGTACATTCACCAGTGGCAGATGGTCGCGCCGTCGATGGATGTACCAGTCGCGGGTGAGCCGCAGCCCGTGCCGCAATGGAAGTACCGCGAGGACCTGTTTGACGCGTTGCCCGCGGACGATCCGGCACGGTTCGGACAGACGGATGAGGGGTAAACCTGAGGGCTAACCGTTGCTGCACAGACGACTGACTCCGACGCCCACGAGCTGGTCTTTGGTCTTGGGCTCCGGGTAACGACCTTCAAGCGTATCCTTGTCGTGCTGACTGAGCGCGTGTTCCAGAAGCTCGGCGAAGTTCAGCATCAGTTGTAGTCCTGCAGGTACTGGTTTTGGTTACAGTGTCTCCCTATGTTGCGTTAAGTTCAGTCTGTGGTGATGATCGTGAAACGAAGGCCGCGAGAATTATTGTCCGGGATATTGTGATGACCGTATGGCAGGGCATCGGCGCGCTGGTTGGCGGCTACACGTTGAGTTGCGGTTTGCATGGCGAAGTGCAGGCGAAGAGCGGCACGTCATGGGCTACTGTTTGCCGGGCGCACGCGCCTGGTCAGCATTGGATGATCATCGGTATCTACACGCTGCTGACGTTGGCGTTGTTCTTCATGTTCTGATGATCGAGCTGACGAAGTTCGCACACCGTATCGGTGTTGATCTTGGCCGGCGAATCGCGCTGGAAAAGGGCATCCGTTGGGCTGCCACACACGATATCCATTATCTCGATTGCCAGATCGATATCGATCCGAATCCATTTGAAAGTTTTCTCGACGAGCGTAGATGTGCGGCGATCAGGCGCGCCTGCGAAGACGCCGACGTGCACATCGGCTTACATACTTTGTCAGCCGTCAATATCGCTGAGATTTCGCCGTTCCTGCGCGACGCCGCCGATGCCTACCTGCGCGGCTACATTGATGCCGCGAAGCGCCTGGACGCAAAGTGGGTGGAAGTCCATGCGGGTTATCATTTTACCGCTGACAAGACGCTCCGCATGACGGCCGGATTGGAACGCTTGAAGCGCGCGGTTGGTTACGCGGAAGAGCAAGGCATCGTGCTGCAACTGGAGAGCATGAACTGGGAACCGGATCTGGCCGAGGTGCATTATCTCGGGCACAACGTTGAAGAGTGCCTTTATTACTTCAACGCAATAGACTCTGCGCATCTCAAGTGGGCATTTACCATCAACCACGCGACGCTGGTCCCCGAGGGCATCAACGGGTTCCTGGAAGCGATGCCAACCGAAAGGCTGGGCGCTGTGCGTGTCGCGGACAACAACGGCGAATACGAACTGCACATGTTTCCTGGGACCGGCATCATCAATTTCACGGAGACGTTCAGAAGTATCGAAGCAACGGGGTACGCCGGCCACTACATGAGTGGTTATGGATCGCTGGACGACATGTTACGTGGCCGCGACTATCTGGTCGCACGATACGAAGAAATTGAAGCAAGTGAGGACTGATGTGCTACCCATCACTGCGGATTACGCTAACCAACTACAACTAACACCATTGCCGCCACTCAAGGCATCACCCGGTTATGAAATTGTTCGAGGTGAACCTCGGGCAAGCGTCCATTTTGATCTCGGGCAATGGGATTCGAAGTTGCGACTGGGTGTATGGGGCTGCTCTGCTGGTGCCTTCCGGTGTGAGGAAAGTGGTGATGAGCTACAGACCCTGACAATGGGCCGACTGCGCCTGGTCCGTGAAGATGGCAGTAGTGAAGAGTTTGTTGCGGGTGATGCGATCCACACGGTCAAGGGCGAGGTACTGATCTGGGACGTCATCGAGCCAGTGCGCAAAGTGTTCTTCACTTACAATATTGACGGTGTCTGAAGCGCAACGGGCCCTGAGTTACGGAGCGTTTATTGCACCACACCTGATGGTGCCCAACCGCGGTAGTGTGCTGGCTGTATTCGGCAGCTCCGTCTATCTGGAAGATGTGTCTGGAGCACTATTGTGCCTGTTGGCGCCTGGCGCAGAGCCCGGCCCGCTACATGTCCTCGTGAGTCGGCTCCCGTATGCTGAGCATGGCATGCCTTGGGATGTTCGTGGCCATCGCCTGAACGTTGGCGGCACGGTCTACAGCTTGCGAAGTGCCAAACCCTGGTGCCCGCAAACGACGCCGTTAACGGGTGCGCCAGCCGACGCCAGGGTGCTGCTTGAAGGTGCGCCAGACATCACGGCCGCATATGCGCACCTGCACGCCGTGGAGCATGGTCGCTCAGCAGACTGGCGAGGCCGAGCGCTTCCGGTACTCCGCCAGTTGATGACTTCGCTGCGACTGGGGGAGCCGTTGCCACCACTCACCAGTGTCATCGGCCTGGGTCCGGGGCTGACGCCGGCGGCCGACGATGTGTTGGGCGCGATGGTGATTGTCCTGCACAGGTTGCAGCAGCGAGCGCAAGCCGCCGCGGTCGCGGAACGGGTGCGGCCGCTTCTAGCCGCAACACATCCCATCAGCGCGGCGCATCTGCGTGCGGCCTGTCATGGCCTTGGCAATGCGGCACTGCATGATTTTGTCAACGCCGTAGTGAGCGGAGCGGACGACTGGGTGGCGACCCGCGACCGCCTGACCGCGCTGGGCGCGCAATCAGGCTGGGAGATGGTGTTGGGTGCCACGCTTGCACTGGAGGTGGCCGGCGCGCTTCAGCCCTCGGCGTCGCCGTAGACTTTCCACGCCGCATCGACGCCGGCGCTTGGCGGGCAGGCGTGGCCTTGTCTGCGCAGACACGCCTCGAGTGCCACCAGGCAGCTCAGCACGTTGTCTTTGCGGCAGCCGTAACCCATGGTTCCGATTCGCCAAATCTTGCCGTGTAACGGTCCGAAAGACGTACCGATCTCTATGCGGAAGTCGTGCAGCATGTCGGCGCGAACCGCGTCGCCAACCACATCGTCCGGTATATAGACGCCGGTCACGTTGGGCATCTTGTGCGTCTGGTCGCCGAAAACAGTCAGGCCCATCGCCTCCAGGCCGGTGACTATCGCTTCACTGGCGACTCGATGACGAGCGAAACGTGCTTCCAATCCTTCCGCCAGCGCAATACGAGCGCACTCGCGCGCCGCGTACAACATGGACGTCGCTTCCGTGTGATGGTTAAGGCGTGCCTCGCTCCAGTAATCCATCAACATTGGCAAGTCGAAGTAGTTTGATTGGATGATCGTGCCGCCCGCGTCTTCGAAACCATCAGGGCGTATCCCCTGTTCGATATGTTTACGGCCGAGGACGAGCTCCGTCAGCCGATCGCTGACAGTAATCGGCGCGATGCCTGGGGGGCCGGAGAGGCATTTCTGCAGCCCCGCGCTGACGGCATCCAATTCCCACTCGTCCGTGCGCAGATCGAGCCCCGTGATTGAAGCGGTGGTGTCGGTGTAGACCAGCGCCCCGTAGCGGTGCGCGATCGCGCCAAGTTCGTTGAGCGGTTGAGCCATCGTGGTGGATGTGTCGCCCTGCACGACGGCCAGAAGTTTTGGCTGGTGCGTCTTCATGGCGTCTTCGATCACCTGCGGGTCAAACACGGTGCCCCACTCTGCATCCAGGCTGATGACTTCCGCGCCACAGCGGTTCGCAATCTCACACAACAAATGCCCGAAGCGCCCAAACACTGGAACAAGGACTTTGTCTCCAGGCTCGATCACTGAGGTCAGCACACACTCAATGCCGGCGCGTGCCGTACCGTCCACCATGAGTGTCCACTGGTTATCTGTCCGGAATACCTGGCGATAAAGCGCCATCACCTCGTTCATGTATCCGGTGAACTGCGGATCGAACTGCCCCAGCATGGGCATCGACATCGCCCGCAACACGCGCGGGTCGACCTCGACTGGTCCAGGCCCCATCAGCCTGCAAGGTGACGGGTTGAGATCATCAAAAAGGTTTGTGTTCTCGTTCATGAGTTTGTTGGTTCCAATTGTCTCTGAATTTCTTTTCCGGGTGCACTCAGGCGGAGCGCTCAGGCGCCGACGCATTCGACGGCCAACTCGGCCGCGCGTGCATTGGATCGCACGACCACAACACCAGCGTTGGTAAGTGCGTTGACCTGTGCGTCCAGCCCCTGAGGGTCATGCTGCGTACCGCAAACATGCGCGATCACGACAGGATTATGACCTCCGCAGGCCTCCAGTGTTTCGACAATTACCTTCGACGGATCGTCGTGTGCACCAAATCCAAGCACGACGTCCAACAACACGACAGCCACGTCCGGGTCTTCCAGTGATTGCGCCAGTGGCTCCGCTCGTACAAGCGGATCCAGCATCGGGTGGGCACGACCCTGCGTAAACTCGTCGGCACCGAGATCGATCAGCCGGTGGCTGCCGGGCTACTGCTCGGCAGCTTGTGCGTCGAGGGCTGCGTTGGAGAACACGGCAAGTCCGGCGCGCTGCATCACTACCTGCGCTTCGGCACACAGCGTCCCGCCGCTGTAGAGACCATCGATGCGCCAGCCACGCGTTCGCCGCGGAGCAGATATCTGCTCTGGCATTGCCAATGCTGCTTTCCCCTGGTGTGCGATGACTGCTTGAGCCAGTTCATCCAGGGTGGTGAAAGTTGGAATGTCCGTGTCGGTGGCGGTGGGTTCCAACCCCAACAAACAGGCGAATACAGGTTTTGTCGCTGCGGCCAGTCGCTGGATGATCTTGGGCGCTGTCTCCGGTCCGGGCGGCTTCGATATGAGGACGATCTGGTCCGTGTTCGTGTCGTTGTCCAGTAGTTCTATAGCGTCCAGAGTTGTAATGGCGCCAATTGCATCACTGAGATCACGACCGCCAACACCAATGCCATGTGACAGACCCACACCGGCTGCGTCCATCAGGACTGCGAACTCCTGCAGCCCGGTGCCTGACGCGGCAATGACGCCCACGGGCCCCGGCTGAATCGCGTTTGCGAACGCGATGGGCTGGCTTGCGATGTAGGCTGTCCCGCAATCGGGGCCCATGACCAGTAACCCGCGATCGTGCGCATCGCGTTTGAGGCTGCGTTCGTCGTCCAGGCTGATGTTGTCGCTGAAAATGAGCGTGTTCAGATTGGCGGCGAGAGCTGCCCGCGCTTCGCGTACGGCAAACTGCGGCGGTGTGGAGATGAGCGCCAGATTGGCATCCGGCAACTGCTGTACGCCAGCGCCCAGCGTGCGGATTTCGGAGGCCACGGACCCATGGTCGGCGGCAGCCGGCTTACGCTGCGCATCCAGCAACGTACTTGCCGCGGCAAAAGCCTCGGCGAGAGCGGCTTCATCGCCCGCGCGGATTGCGACTATCAGGTCCCGCGACGTGGCGTTCTGTCCGTCGTCAGTGAGCAGCGCTGCGTCGCGCATGATCGACTTGTTGGCATCAGTGCCAATCATCAGCACAGCTTCGTCGACGTTATTCAGTGCGCTCACTTCGGACGACATCCGCATCAGGGCGACGGAATCCAGGTAGAACGCCGTGCGAATCAGGTTGCGAACCAGCGTGCTCATGGTTTGACCCCCAGACGTTCGCCCAGCGCGACCACGGCTTGCTCGAAACAAGGCAATGGCGCGTTGACGATACCGGCGCCTACCTGGCCGACGCCGGGTTCCCTGTGCGCGATACCGGTATTGATCGTGGGGACGATGCCGGATGCGACTACGCTCAGCACGTCGATACCGGTTGGAACACCGGCGAAGTCCAGGCTGGGGATAGTCCATTCGCTGTTGCGACCCGCCGTGATCTCCCACATGCGTTTCGTGTAATCCAGCGCCTCGCTGGCACGGCCGGCGCCCACAAATCCAGCAACGGCAGGCGCCGCCGCCATGGCGAATCCGCCTAGCCCGATCGTCTCCACGATTGTGGAGTCGCCCATATCCGGATTGGCGTCGTCCGCACTGAATCCCGGAAAGTACAGGCCTTTTGGCATCTCTACTGGCGCGACAAACCAGTCATCGCCGGTGCCTGCCACGCGGATGCCAAAGTCCGTCCCGTTTCTGCACATCGCGGCCACGATGGAGGAGCCTTCGGTGTCGCGCACGGGATCCATAATCGATTTGCCCATGACCATCGCGATGTTCAGGAAAAACTGGTCATTGCTGGCGATAAATGCGAGCGCGCGCTGCAACTGCTGTGGGTCCGTGCTCACGGCCGCCATTGCGGGTGCAAGCTCACGCATGATCAGACTGGTGCACGCAACGTTGCGCTGATGCATTTCATCACCCATGCCGAGCCCGCGGGCAATGATGGTTTTGAGGTCGATGCCGCCAGCTTCTTCCAATGCTCGCGCCATCAGGGGCGCAAGCTCACCGGCGATCCAGCGAAGGCGGTTGATGACGGATTCATCGTTGCCGCCAAAACGCATCACTTTGCCGAGGCCTTCATTGATCGTGCAGTAAGCACGATTCGACGCGGCCACATTTTCGACGATCATCACAGGCATACCGCGCGTCGTCAGACCGGTCATCGGGCCAACCAGCCCAAAATGGTGATTGGGGGCAAAGTGGATGGCGCCGCTCGCTGCAAGCTTCTCGGCCTCGACCAGATTGTCAGCCCAGCTTTCGTAGACGATGGCGCCCGCGATAGCGCCGCGCATGGGCCCACACATCCGCTCCCAGGCGATGGGTGGGCCTGCGTGGAGGATCGTTTTGTCGCCAAGCCCATCCACGACGTCGCCAGCGAGCGCTACACCAATCAAGCGGGGTTGGGCACCGGTCATCTTCTGCAACACCGTCTCGTTGGCTGCATCAATGCGCGCGCGAACAGAAGGTTCGGTCAGCGCCTCAAGCACTGACAGAACGCGTGCATCCGTGGTTGCAGGCGGTTGCCACGCCAGGTGGAGTACCTCGACGCGGTTGCGTTCGAGGTCAGCGGCAAAGTTAGGGAGCCCGATGTTGATGACTTTGGGTCCCGAGCGGAGTAGGTCAGATGCTGACATCGCGCTTGGCTTCCTGAAGAGCGTGAGTGGACACAGGGGGGCTGAAGTCGAGCATGAATTGCATGACAACGTCGCCGGCTACTTGCGCGTCTGCGGCGGTCATGGATTCGGCAGGGTGGTGGCTGATACCCCCTTTACATCGCACAAACAGCATGGCCGTTGGTGCGATTGCGGCAATGGCCATGGCGTCGTGCCCCGCGCCACTTGGCAGTTGCCGTACGGACACGCCCTGATGCTCGATGGCCGCTGTCAGCTGAGCAGACAACTGACCATCACATTGGGATGCGTTGTTGTCGTGTAGCGGTTCGATCTGGACTGCAACCGCTTCCTCGGCGGCAATTTCTCGTAAACGTTTGAGCGACTGCTGCAGAAATCCTGCGCGGGCATCGTCGTCACCGCTGCGTACATCCAACGAAAACTCGACCTGTCCGGGAATGACGTTGACGGCACCGTCCGGCACCGCGAACTTGCCAATGGTAGCGACGATATGGTCATCCGCGCGTGCTGAATCGGCGATGTGGCTGACCATGCGCGCCGCAGCCGTCAGCGCATCTCTGCGCAGGTCCATCGGCACGGTGCCGGCATGACCCGCCACACCCGTCACGGTGACGGCAAAGCGGCTTGCACCCGCGATCGCGGTGACGACGCCCACCGGCAGCGACTCGGCTTCAAGGACAGGGCCTTGCTCGATATGCACTTCCAGATACGCAGTGACCTCACCGGGGTCGCGCGCCGCTTCGTGG
>MDTA01162329.1_pt1 | contig 15501 bp, 18 predicted proteins | sample 811151 | NCBI WGS metagenome assembly MDTA01 (sample SAMN05326648, study PRJNA326480) | marine metagenome | isolation source: seawater | place: Indian Ocean: South | collected 2010 | reverse complement strand
CCTCTTTGCCCGAAAATTAAATCGATTTAATGGTTTAAAAAAAGCTTTAAAGAGAAGAAAAAAAAGCGCTAGAAAACGCTTGAATTTACCCTATAAATTCGCTGTTTTCGAAACGAGTAAGGGTACCCCCTTATAATAGAATATTTTCTTAAAATCTCAATAATATGCCAATTAAAAAATATAAGCCTACAACACCATCACAACGACATTTAAATTTAATAGATCGTTCAGAATTATCTAAAAAAAAGCCAGTTAAAACTTTAACTGTAGGATTAACTAAAAGTGGTGGTCGTAATCAATTTGGGCGAATTACTGCTTTTAGAACTAATGGAGGACATAAACAAAAGTATCGTATTATTGATTTTAAAAGAAAAAATCTTAACGGTACTGTTCAAGAAATAGAGTATGATCCTAATAGATCTGCTTTTATTGCTAGAATTAAAGGAGACGATAATCAATTAAGTTATATTTTAGCTCCTCATAAATTAAAACCAGGACAAAGAGTTGAATCAGGAAAAAATGTACCTATAAAAATAGGAAATGCTATGCCTCTAATCAATATTCCTGTTGGTACTTTAATACACAATATAGAATTGAAACCAGGAAATGGAGGACAATTAATAAGATCTGCCGGTAGTCATGCACAACTTATCCAAAAATTAAAAGATCGTAATTTGACTAGAATTAAACTTATTTCTGGAGAACATAGATTAATACCTAGTGATTCTATGGCTACTATTGGTATAGTATCAAATTTAGATAATTCAAATCAAAAAATAGGAAAAGCAGGTAGATCAAGGTGGTTAGGTATCAAACCTACCGTTCGAGGATCTGCGATGAATCCTATTGACCACCCACACGGTGGTGGTGAAGGTAAAACAGGTCCAGGAAGACACCCTACTACTCCTTGGGGAAAATTGACTAAAGGTCCTAAAACCCGAAACAAAAATAAAAATAATCCAATGATTATTCAAAAACGTATATAAACAATTATGAGTAGATCAAAATGGAAGGGTCAATACACTGATCATTATTTACTTAAAAAGATAAAACGTATACAAAAAATATCTGGGAAACAAAAGCAAAAACAGAATTACGTTATAAGAACTTGGTCAAGACGATCAACTGTAATACAAGATTTTGTTGGGTATACTTTTCAAATACATAATGGAAAAAGTTTCAAAACTGTGACTATAAACCCAGACATGGTAGGACATAAATTAGGCGAATTTGCTTTAACACGTAAGCCTTTAGTCCACAAGAAAAAAACTAAAAAATAAATAATCAAATAAAATGGGTACAAAAGTACATCCTACAGGTTTGAGATTAGGTAATCATATTAATTGGGATTCAAGTTTACGTACAAGTAAATTTGATTATGCAAATGCGATACACCAAAATTTACAAATTAAAACACTAATTAGAAAAACTTTAAAAGATTATGGTATTATAGTAGGTAAACTATTTATTAGACAAATTAAAACTAAAACTTTATCTTATAAAATACAAGGTTCTTATTATATTACACTAAATACAAAAACATTGATTAAAAAACAGAATTCATTTGAAAAAAATCTATTTAATGATGATTTAAATAATAACATTGATATAATAATCAATAAACAATTGAATGAATTAATTAGACAATATTTAAATAAAATAGATTCAAATATAAAGTGTGAATTAGATTTAACTAATGTTTTAAATTTAGGCCAATATCATACATCTTTAGTAGCAAAAAAAGGAATAAAACAAATGAGAGGACCTATGACTAGATTGCCTTATACTAAAGATTTATTTATGGTAATACATAAAATGATGTTATTGAAAGATTCGACTATTTTAGGTGAAACTATTGTACCTCTATTGGAAAAAACAACAAAACATCACCAAGCTATAAATAATATAGAAAGTTTATGTCAATTAGTTTTTAATCAATATAAAGGATTAAGAGGATTTAGAATAGATTTTAAAGGAAGAATTGGAGGAAGTGCTAGATCTAAAGTACGTACTTTTAAATTAGGATCTATTCCAGCCCAAAAATTGAGTGCTAATATAGAATACAGTTTTCATGAAGCTGTAACTCGTTATGGTGTGTGTAGTATACGTATTTGGCTTTATTAATATAAATAAAAACAAATATATTTAATTAAAATGTTAAGACCTAAACAAACAAAATTTCGTAAATGGCGTAAATACCAAATAAAGACTATAGAAGCCCACAATGTAGGTGTTAAATTTGGATCTTTTGGTTTACAAGCGCTTGAGGGTTCTCATATAACAGCCCATCAAATTGAAGCTACAAGACGAATAATAACACGTAATCTAAAAAGATTAGGGCGTGTTTGGATACGAATTTTTCCACATATTCCTGTAACATCTAAACCAACTGAAGTAAGAATGGGAAAAGGTAAAGGTGCTGTTAGCCATTATATTGCTCCTGTAAAACCTGGAACAATTTTATTCGAAATAGATGGAGTATCAGCTAACGTAGCTAAAATAGCACTAATGAAAGCAGCAAAAAAATTACCTATAAAATGTCAATTTATAGATAAAAATAAACCTTAATTAGTGTTGATAAATAAAAAAATCAAAAATTTTATTTATCTCTACCAAAAATCGATTATAAGAGTAAATAGGTACTTAGATACTTATTAAGTATATTTTATAATAATATACATTTTGTAGTGACCCATGAAAACAAACCAATCTAGTGGGTTTGAAGCTTCATTACAAAACCTTAATAATAAGTTAAACAAAATTTTATTTATCTCTATCAAAAATCGATTATAAGAGTAAATAAGTACTTAGATACTTATTAAGTATATTTTATAATGATATACATTTTGTAATGACCCGTGAAAACAAACCCATCTAGTGGACTTGAAGCTTCATTACAAAATATATTTAAAATTATAAAAATTTTTGGAAAATGACAGGCTTGTAACTCAGGGGTTAGAGTAGACGGCTCATAATCGTCGAGTCGCTAGTTCGAATCTAGCCAGGCCTAATTATTTAAAACCAAAATACAAGCTCGCTTGGTGAAATTGGTAAACACTGCAGACTTAAAATCTGTTTCCGTAAGGATTGCCGGTTCAAGTCCGGCAGCGAGTATTAATAAAATAGATATTAATAATAAGCTTATTATATCTATATACTTTGCGTATTTTTACGCATTAAATTTTATTTATAAAATGTTTATTCTTTCAATTATATTAAAAGTTTTATTAATTGCTGTACCATTACTACTAGCAGTAGCTTGGTTCACTCTTTTAGAACGTAAAATAATGGCAGGGATTCACCGTCGTCGTGGACCTAATGTAGTTGGAGCTTGGGGTTTATTACAACCTTTAGCAGATGGATTAAAATTATTTCTAAAAGAAACTATTTTACCTAGTAGTGCGAATACAGTTATTTTTGCACTAGCTCCTATTTTAACATTTACATTAGCTATTGTAGGATGGACAGTTATTCCTTTTGGAGAAGGTATGGTACTATCTGATATTAATCTAGGTATACTATACTTATTTGCTATTTCTTCTTTAGGAGTTTACGGTATTATTATGTCAGGTTGGGCAAGTAATTCTAAATATGCATTTTTAGGTGGTCTTAGATCTGCAGCTCAAATGGTTTCTTATGAAGTTTCTATAGGTTTTATTATTATGACAGTATTACTTTGTGTAGGTTCTTCAAATTTGAGTGAAATCGTTATGGCTCAGAAATCTGTTTGGTTTATGATACCGTTATTTCCTATGTTCATTATGTTCTTTATATCAGCACTTGCAGAAACAAATCGTCACCCTTTTGATTTACCCGAAGCAGAGGCGGAACTTGTTGCAGGTTATAATGTAGAATATTCAGGTATGGGATTTGCTTTATTCTTTTTAGGAGAATATGCAAATATGATATTAATGAGTTGTGTAACAGTTATCCTATTTATGGGTGGATGGTTACCACCATTTGATATTTTACCATTAAATTTAATACCCGGACCAATTTGGTTTGCTCTGAAAACATTAATTTTTGTTTCTTTATTTGTTTGGGCTCGTGCGGCTTATCCTCGATATCGTTATGATCAATTAATGCGTTTAGGATGGAAAATTTTCTTACCTATCTCTTTAGGTTGGGTTTTATTAACTGCAGGTATATTAATTAGTTTTAACTGGTTACCTGTAGCTTCTGCAATCTAAGAGAAAAATATAAAAAAGACAATTATTTTAAAATGACTATTAGTTTATTAAATTATCTTACTGTTGCTACAACTTTATTTTTATTAGGTATCTGGGGACTTGTATTAAATCGTAAAAACATTATTATCATGTTAATGTCTATTGAATTAATGTTACTTGCTATTAACCTGAATCTTATAGTATATTCAATACATTTAGATGATATTATTGGACAAATTTATGCTTTATTTATTCTAACAGTTGCTGCAGCAGAATCGGCTATTGGTTTAGCTATTTTAGTTTCTTATTTTAGAGTAAGAGGTACTATTGCTGTTGAACATGTTCGTTTAATGAAAGGCTAATTAATTTAGAATTTATTACAAAAATGATTCAAAGTAGAACTATTATTAACGTAGCCGATAACTCTGGAGCCAAAAAAATTTCTTGTATTCAAGTTAAAGGAACTTCAAAAAATGGTATTGGACGTATAGGAGATACAATTGTAGCTTCTATTAAAGAATTAAAACCTAATACTACTAAACTTAAAAGAGGAGAAATTTGCAAGGCTGTTATTATTGCGACAAAGAAAAAAACAAAACGTTTAGACGGTACTACTATTTCATTTGGAGAAAACCTTGCGGTGCTTATAAATAACGATAACAGACCATTAGGTACTCGTATTTTATATCCTATTACAGAAGAATTAAGAGGAAGAAATTTAACACGAGTAGTTGCAATAGCTCCTTCTATTATATAAAAATGAGAAATCGACTTTATCAACATTATTTAAATGTGGTTACCGAAGAATTGATGCTTAAGTATCAATATGATAATGTTAACGAAATACCTAGTATTGAAAAAATAGTATTAAATACTAGTATGAAAACTTCAGACTTTAAAGTAAAAATGATACCTAGTTTTATAGTAGCATTAACTTTAATTACTGGTCAAAAGGCTTCACCTACATTAGCAAAAAAAGGTAATGCAAAGTTAGGTATTCGTAAAAATACTGTTACAGGTGCCAAAGTTACATTGAGAGGCGAAATTATGTACAATTTTTTAGATTTATTATCTACAATTGTTTTACCTCGAATTAAAAACTTCGATGGACTTAATAAAAAAAGTTTAAATAATGAAGGGAATTTCACATTTCAAATAAATGATCCTTTTGTTTTTCCTCAATTAGAAGCAGCTTCAGAAGTTTTTAATCACCTGGGACCAATTACAATAACTATAACAACAACAACACAAAAAAAAGATCAGAATTTAAACTTATTACGTGGGTTAAATCTCCCATTGAAATAAGATATTTTATGTTAAAAACAGTAAAAATAATTGAATAAAAAAACAGCGTTTAAAAAGGAAAAAAAGCGCCAAAAAACGCTTGAATTTACCCTATAAATTCGCTGTTTTTAAAGTGAGTAAGGGTACCCCCTTATAGAAGTGAAAATTCGCTATTTTTAGACTAAAATAATAAAAGTGTCTGGAGGTAGATTCGAACTACCGACCCGAAGATTTTCAGTCTTCTACTCTAACCAACTGAGCTACCCAGACAAAAAATTACTCAAATAAATTAATATAGAATAATTTTAAATAAATAATTGATTAGGTTAACGATCTACTTCTCCAAATACAATATCTTGAGTACCAATAATAGTTACAACATCTGCAATTAAATGTCCACGAGACATCATATCTAAACCTTGTAGGTGTGCAAAACCTGGAGCACGAATATGGCAACGATATGGTCTATTACTTCCGTTAGATACTAAAAATACACCAAACTCACCTTTCGGAGCCTCAATAACAGTATATGTTTCTCCTGCAGGAACTACAACACCTTCTGTATAAAGTTTAAAATGATGAATTAATGATTCCATTGACTGCTTCATAGTAGCACGTGATGGGGGAGTTACTTTATTATCATCAACTTTAACAGGCCCAGTCGGCATATTATTTAAGCACTGATGGATAATACGTAAACTTTGACGCATTTCTTCTAAACGTACCAAATAACGATCATAACAATCTCCATTGGTTCCTACTGGAATATCAAAATCTAACTCATCATATATTTCATAAGGCTGATTTTTTCTTAAATCCCAACAAATTCCTGAACCTCTTAATAAAACTCCACTAAAACCCCAATCTAGCGCATCTTTACCAGAAACGATACCAATATCTACTAGACGTTGTTTCCAAATACGATTATCAGTTAATAATTCTTCTACTTCATCAATACGAGTACCAAATTGATCAATAAAAGTATAAATATCTTCTAACATACCTAAAGGTATATCTTGACTAACACCACCTGGTCTAAAATAAGCTGCGTGCATTCTAGCTCCAGATACACGTTCGTAAAATTCCATTAATTTTTCACGCTCTTCAAAACTCCATAACATTGGAGTCATGGCACCAACGTCCATTGCGTGACAACCTACTGCTAATAAATGGTTTAAAATACGAGTTAATTCACTAAATAATACACGAATATATTGTGCACGACGTGGAACATCAATCTGTAATAATTTTTCTACTGCTAAACAATAACCATGTTCTTGAGCCATCATAGAAACATAATCTAAACGATCAAAATAAGGTAAAGCTTGAACATAGGTTTTATTTTCAATTAACTTTTCAGTACCACGGTGTAGTAAACCAATATGTGGGTCTGCTCTTTCTACAACTTCACCATCTAATTCTAATACTAGACGTAAAACTCCATGAGCAGCTGGATGCTGTGGCCCAAAATTCATTGTAAAGTTTTTTATCTTTTTAGATAATTGACTTTTTTGTAATGCCATTTTATTTTTAAATAATAAGGTTAATTAGAATAAATTATAAAAGTTTAAAATTGGAATATATTCTAAAATATAATAAGAAACGTAAACATAGGCCGGATTTAGTACATTTTAATTAAAATGATTCACTCATTTATCTTGACTAAAAATCTATTTTTAGTTCGTATATCAAAAGATAAAGTTACGTAAGAATTAAATTGATTTATCAAAATAATATATAAATTTACAAAAACCTGTATAAAACTTAGGGTTTTCCCTACTAGCAATTAACTAGTTTATCTTAAAGTCGAATAACCGGACCTTCCTCTGTTTACAAAAATGAAATTAATATGAAAACAGCGAGTGAATACGTTTTCGTTTCTAATAAAATATTTACAGTATAAATAAACATACTTATAAATCTTTTGGGTTAAATTTTTATAAAAAACACAATATCTACGAAAATACTAAAAAAGTGAAAACTTTAGAATAAAAATCTTTTTCTTTCTTTTGACCGCACACCTACGGTGTGCGGGTTTTCTTTCTTTTTCTTTTTTATTTATTTTACTTAGTAGTTTTTTTGTCTTTTTCAAAGAAAAAAAAACATATATTACATATATGTTAAATGTTATCAAAAACTATTTGATAACAATTTAACGAAGTAAGAAGAAATTTTTGTTTTCCTTTAATTTATTATAGGAAAAGAAAACATTTCGATTATATAGTTAAATATAATCAAATAGAACTGTTTAAGTTTTCTAGGCTTCGCCGTTTATTTCCATTTACAAATCTTAATTTTTCGATAGATTTTCATTCATTAAAAACATTTATTAATTTTAATTAATATATATCAAAGAAAATCAGAGATACAGGAATTCTTACACCTCGCTGCCCCGCCGCCCCACCCCAATTAGAGGGTACTATTTTTCTAGATACCATATACATTAATAAATGCTTATTTACTCTTATAATTGAAAAATGGGAGAGACACATTTTTTTTTGCATTTCTACCCTTGAAACCGAAAAAATGGTTTTTTCTATTTTTCTATAAAAAAGTAAAAAATTTCATAAAAAATCAACATATTTGTTAAAATTTTACAAAAATCTTTGAATTAAGTTCGTATATTTTTCTACTAAGTTTTTGTTAATTAGTTTAAACTCTCTTCCCAATTATTCGATACCGACGTCCGGCCAAATGTTGGTTATGTTTCTCCGTGAAACTGTCTAAGAGAAGGTAACGGATTTTTAAGTGTTTTACTCACAATGTATTTATAGTACATAATCAAATATAGTGTTGGGTTTTTTGATTTTAGTTGTACCATGTTTGTTATTTCAGTTCGCAACAAAAGAACGAACACAATCAAATTAATCTTACAACATACTATATATAAAATCACTATACATTTATGATTTATGATAGATTGTTTCATAAAATAAAACATCAAATAAATTAAATATTTTATATATATTTTTTGTATGTTAATTAAATCGGATTAGTTTATTTTTTTTCTTCGTAAATGCTTAACGAATAGGCTTTGTTTTTAGCCGACCGCTTGAAGTCCCCCAGTATGTCGCGTCCATTGTCCACTATACAAACTTGAATTCTCCGACAGATTTTCTTTCATTTAAAAACATTAAAATCAAAGTATAATCATATGACACAGTCCTTAACCTGCTCCCCGCCATGAAAGAGCTATATAATCAATTTAGCAATTTTCAGCTATTATTAATTTATTTTTATTTAATATCAATTTTTGTATCGGAGCGACAGGATTTGAACCTGTGACCCCGTGGTCCCAAACCAGATGCGCTACCGAACTGCGCTACGCTCCGCTAAATATTAAATATTTTAATTGGTGAATTAAAAAAGATTTTACGGAAAGGATGGGATTCGAACCCATGTTACATTTCTGTAAACAACCTTAGCAGGGATGCGCTTTAGACCACTCAGCCACCTTTCCAAAAGTTGATTTATTTTTTACTATTTTTGTCTAAAAATAATGAATTTTCATTTTTGTAAGGGGGTACCCTTACTCGCTTTAAAAACAGCGAATTTATAAGGTAAATTCAAGCGTTTTTTAGCACATTTAAATGCTTATTTTCAACTATTTTCATTATCTATTTTTATAGATTTTTTGGGACATGGCCAAGTGGTAAGGCACCTGTTTTTGGTACAGGTTATCGAAGGTTCGAATCCTTCTGTTCCAACCATTTATTTAAAATAATTTTATTCTAAATATTAATTTTTAGTGTTTGTAGCTCAATTGGATAGAGCGTCTGACTACGGATCAGAAGGTTAAAGGTTCGAGTCCTTTCAAACATATCATTATATAATTTGATTATGTATTTTAAATCTGATTTGAAAGAGATTAAACTTCGCTTAATTTATACATTAATAGGTTTTTTTATTTCTATTTTAATTTGTTATGTTTATCGTAGTGAAGTATTATTTTTATTTACAAAACCTTTAATTGTTGTAATGGGCGATTCTTTAAATACTTCTTTTATTTTTACACATTTAGTTGAAGCTTTTGCAGCCCAATTACAATCTTGTATTATTTTAGCATTCGTGATTGGATTTTTACCTTTATTTATTATTAATTTATGTTTATATTTAGTACCTGGTTTATTCAAATATGAGCGTAATTTTTTAATTTTATTTATTTTAGGTATCTTTTCATTTTTGTTACTTGGATTATATATTGGTTATGGTTTTATTGTCCCTTTTGCATGGAAATTTTTATTAAGTTTTCAAGTTTCATCGGAAATAAACCCATTTAGTGTAACTTTAGAAGCTCGTATTAAAGATTATATCGACTTGATAGTTAATTTAACTTATTTAATTTTATTTGTATTTCAAATACCATTTGGTATTATACTTGGATTATTTTTTAACCTGTTCACAATTAATTTTTGTGTTCGTCACAGGCGTTATTTCCTTCTTTTTTCATGGATAATCGCTGCATTAATTACTCCTCCAGATGTATTAAGCCAAATTTTTATTGCAATACCTCTTTATTTTTTAATTGAATTAACTTTTTTTTCTTATTTTTGTTTTGTTAAACAAGAATAATTCACATAGCCAGAGTGACGGAATTGGTAGACGTGCAAGGTTTAGGTTCTTGTCTTTTAATAGGTGAGGGTTCAAGTCCCTCCTCTGGTATAAACTTTTTAATTAAAGTAAATATAAACGATAATAGAAATATATATAATTTTTTCTAGTTGTTGTAACATTCATAAAAATGTTCGAAGCATTATTAGAGATTTTTGAAATTCATAATTTAGGTTCTTTACAAATAAGTTTATTATCAGTATTGCCTGAATTATTTTTATTTTTAGCGATCTCAGTTTTATTATTGGTAGGATCGTCTTATTCAACTTCTAAGCGTCATGGGTATCCCATGTTGGTTAAACCAATCGCTTGGATAACAATATTTGCCCTTGGTTTAGCTTTTTTATTAGTAATTAATAATCCAGTACCACACCAAATTATTTTTAGTGGTGCCTTAATTGTGGATAATTTTACTAATTTTGTTAAAGCAGTTGTATTATTATCAAGTATTGCCTGTTTAGCTGTTTCATTAGATTATATTAAACAAGAAAGAATTCATGCATTTGAATATTCTATTCTAATTTTATTCGCAGTTGTTGGTATGCTTTTATTAGTATCTTCTTACGATTTAATTACTTTATATTTAGCAATTGAAATGGTAAGTTTATCTTCTTATGTGTTAGCTACTTTTAAAAGACAATCTGCATTTTCTACTGAAGCTGGTTTAAAATATTTTATTTTAGGAGCTTTTTCATCAGGTTTACTTTTATTTGGTTCTTCTATGGTATATGGATTAACCGGTACTACAAATTTTGGTCAAATCAGCCAGTATTTATCAGGAACTTCAGGAGATCCAGAATTAATATCTACCGGTTTGGTAATCGGTGTATTATTTATTGGTATGGCTTTATTATTTAAAGCAACAGCAGCACCATTTCATATGTGGGCACCTGATGTTTACGAAGGGGCACCAACAATTGTATCTACATTTTTTGCAGTTGTACCTAAAATAGCAATTTTAGGTTTATTTATTCGTTTATTTATGTTTAGTTTTTATGATTTAGTAGGTTTTTGGCAACAATTACTTGTTTTTTCATCTTTAACTTCTATGGTTTTAGCTGCATTAATTGCATTAAAACAACGTAAATTAAAACGTTTTTTTGCTTATAGTTCAGTAGGTCATGTAGGTTATCTTTTAGTAGGATTTTCTACAGGTACATTAGAAGGTATTTATGCTATGTTGATTTACAGTATAATTTATATTGTAATGACTTTAAATGCGTGGACTTTTATATTATCGACTGAATTAGAATCAAAAGGTCGTGGAACATATTTCACAGACTTGGGTTATTTATCTCGTATTAAACCATTATTAGCTATCACATTTACAATGACTTTGCTATCTATGGCAGGTGTACCTCCATTAGCAGGATTCTGTGCTAAAATGTACGTATTCTTTGCTGCTATGGAAGGTTCTATGTATTTTTTAGCTGTAACTGGTGTTTTAACTAGTGTAATTGGAGCTTTTTATTATATACGTTTTATTAAGATTATGTATTTTGAAAAAATGCGTTCTTGGACTTTTTTTAGACAAATTGGACGTGAAAAATCATTAATTCTTGGTTCAACTAGTATATTTATAGTAGTATTTTTCCTTTATCCAACACCATTAATGTTAATGGCGCATAAATTGGCATTAACAGTTTGTTTATAATTTAAAATTTCATTAAACAATGATTACAAAAAAAGAAACTTTGAAATTTAAACCAAATTCAAGAAAATATAAAACTATACTTTTAGATGGATCAAGTTTCGTTGGAAAGTGGTCATTCTTTAAAAAAAGTTATAATCCTATAATAGATTCAGTAAATCATCCTTTTTGGCTTTTAGAAGCTAAATCAAAGGATTCAAATAAATAAATTTAATTTATTTTTATTATGCCACAATTAGATACAGTAACTTTCTTATCTCAAATTTTTTGGTTAGTAATTATTTTTGGTGCTTTCTATTTAATTGTTCTTACTCATATTTTACCTTCTATCAGTAGAATTTTAAAAGTTCGTAAGAAAAAATTAGAATATAACAAAAATGCAATGTATAACTTAGGTGATGAAAAAGGTGAAACTCTTGCAGGTTACGATAAATTATTATCAAAAGGGCTAGAAGTATCACGTAATAGCCTAGGAAATTCTTTATCAGCAGGTGATGCTTGGGTATCTTCTTCATTAAAAGATATTAACAAAGAAGGTTCAATGTTAAGTAGTAATACTTCTTACTTGAATGCTTTTGGTAATATTATTGGAACTAAGCATGTTATTAGCACTCTTTATAACAAAAAATAATTCATTTAGTTTTAAGTTAATATAATTGAAATATTATTATATTAGCGAATTTTCACTTTTGTAAGGGGGTACCCTTACTCACTTTGAAAACAGCGAATTTATAGGGTAAATTCAAGCGTTTTTTGGTGCTTTTTTTCTTCTTTTTATTAGTTTTTATCTAATTATTTTTATTATCAATTTTAATTTAAATTTATATTATTTTGATAAATTATTATGGGTGTATAGCTCAGCTGGTAGAGCATTAGGCTTTTAACCTACTGGTCCCAAGTTCGAATCTTGGTGCACCCAAATAAAAATTGTTTAGGGGTTGAATTCCTTTAATCAATTAATAAACTAAGATATTTATATGTTAGTTTTATATTTATATTTTTTGGAGAAATTTGTTAATTATATAATTGGCATTTTCTTATTTTTTCTTTCTTATTGATTTTCTCACGACTTATGATCGTACAAGCAGCAAAATTAATTGGAGCAGGAGCAGCTACCATCTCTGTAGGAGGTGCAGGAGCTGGAATCGGAACTGTTTTCGGTGCTTTAGTAATTGGTGTTTCACGTAACCCATCTTTAGAGCAGCGTTTATTCCGTTTAACCATTTTAGGTTTCGCTCTAACTGAAGCTATGGCTCTATTCGGGCTAATGATGGCTTTCTTAATTCTTTTCACTTTCTAGTAAAGTTTAAAGCTTTTTATCGAGTGAGTAAAACAAAGTTTAATTTTTAAACTTACTCACTCACCATAAAAAATATAACATACTATCTTTATAGTGTTTTATATTCTTTATTACATTATTATTTTTTGTATATCTTATGAGAACAAGATGGAATAAACAACCCGGTCTAGATTTTCTAAGTGCCCATTTAATTGATTACCCTTCTCCTACTAATTTAGGATATCTTTGGGGTATTGGTTCAACAGCAGGGCTATGTTTAGGAATTCAGTTAGTTACCGGTATTTTCTTAGCAATGCATTATACAGCTCATGTAGATCTTGCTTTTGCAAGTGTTGAGCATATTATGAGAGATGTAAATAATGGTTGGTTATTACGTTATTTACATGCAAATGGAGCTTCAATGTTCTTTATTGCAGTTTATGTGCATATGGCAAAAAACCTATATTATGGTTCTTATACTCATCCACGTGAACATTTATGGTGTTCAGGGGTTATTATTTACCTTTTAATGATGGGAACTGGTTTTATCGGTTACGTTTTACCTTGGGGACAAATGAGTCTTTGGGGAGCAACAGTAATTACAAATCTTGCTTCAGCTATACCATTTATTGGTCAAGCTGTTGTAGAATGGGTATGGGGAGGTTTTTCAGTAGATAATGCTACATTAAACCGTTTTTATAGTCTTCATTACTTATTACCTTTTGTAATCGCTGGTTTGGTAATTACACATTTAGCTCTATTACATCAAGTAGGTAACAATAATCCAATTGGTGTTGATACTACAGTAGATAAAATGCCTTTTTATCCTTACTGTTATGTAAAAGATTTATTTGTTTTTTTATCTTTTGCTGTATTCTTTTCTTTTGTGGTTTACTTTTACCCAAATGCACTAGGACACTCAGATAATTATATTCCGGCAAATCCATTGGTAACACCGGCACACATTGTACCAGAATGGTATTTTTTACCTTTTTATGCAATTTTACGCTCAATTCCTGATAAATTAGGTGGAGTTATTGCAATGATTGGAGCAATTCTTATTTTATTAACAATTCCGTTTACTCAAAGTTCAGAAGTACGTAGTTCTACATTTAGACCTTTATTCAAAATTTTATTTTGGATTTTCGTAGCAGATTTCTTAATTTTAGGATGGATTGGTCAAATGGTAGTTGAATATCCTTATGTTGAAATTGGTCAAGTAGCAACATTATTTTATTTTTTCTACTTTATAATAATTATTCCGTTCTTTGGTAAATTTGAGTCATACTTATTAAGAATGGACCTAAATAAATAAACATTTTTGTTATTAATATTATTTGTGTTTTACACAAATTTTTTATTAACAAGGTTCATTTATATAAAACAAGATATTTCTTATTTATATAAATGAATATAAACAAATTTATATGTCAAATAACAAACAGATTTTACCTAAAAAACATTTAAACCCTCACATTGTTAAAAATATATTTGATAATAGTTCATTTGTTATCATTGCAACACATTCAGGGTTCACTGTAAATGAGTTTAATCTTTTAAACCAATCGATTAGTGAGTTAGGTTTAAAAGCTAAACATGTAAAAAATAAACCTCTGAAAAAAACATTAGAAAATAGTAAATATAAAAGCTTTATTTCATTATTTCAAGGAAATACTATTCTATTTTATAGTGTTGACGATGATATTGATAAAGTGAAAGTATTTAATTATTTATCTAAAAATAAGAAAATTTTAATGACAGGACTCTTAATTGATAATCTTTTTTTATCTACTACTATGATGAAACCTTTTATGAAAAATTCTTCAAATAAAATGAGTGAATTTTGTAGTTTATTGAAGTATAGTTCGAATTTATTAGTAAATCAAAGTTTATCAGGAAAAATTCCTTCATTATTTTCAAGTTTAAATCATATTAAATCGGCGAAATAGTTCAGTTGGTTAGAACATTGGAATCATAATCCAAGTGTCGTAGGTTCAAGTCCTACTTTCGCTATTAATGTAAAATATATATATGAAGCGGGTATAACTCAGTTGGTCAGAGTGTTTGCTTGTCGAGCAAAAGGTCACGGGTTCAAGTCCCGTTACTCGCGTAATATTTTAAATAAAATATGTATCTACTTATTATTTTATTACCTTTGATAAGTGCGTTAACTTCAGGTTTATTTGGAAGATTCATAGGTCGTGAAGGTTCGAAATGGATTACTACAAGTAGTATTTTCGTAACCTTTCTTATGTCTTGTGTCGCCTTCTATGAAGTAGCACTTGCTGGAAGTCCTTGTTATTTCGAGGTAATGACATGGATAGATTCTGAAATGTTTAGTACATCCTGGGGGTTTTTGTTTGATTCCCTAACTGTAGTTATGCTAGTAGTAGTTACTTGCGTATCCACTTTGGTTCACCTGTATTCTACGGAATATATGGGGGGTGATCCTCATCTACCTCGCTTTATGTCCTACTTATCGTTGTTTACATTTTTTATGTTAATCT
>MDTA01178675.1_pt1 | contig 15502 bp, 14 predicted proteins | sample 811151 | NCBI WGS metagenome assembly MDTA01 (sample SAMN05326648, study PRJNA326480) | marine metagenome | isolation source: seawater | place: Indian Ocean: South | collected 2010 | reverse complement strand
TAATTTAGCAATATGTTTTACAAAACTGTTAGCAAGGGAAATATTTACACCACTTTTTTTATAACTATTTTTCGTTTTTTTCATTAATAATAGTGATATTTAGTTAATAAATATGAAAAATTTTTTATTATTATTTTACATTGTAATGTTTTTATTTAAAACTGGAAACGTTTTATCTAATAATAGTATTTTTAATGTTAATAATATTCAAATTGATAAAAAACTGTATCAAAATAATGAAAATTTTCTTAATATTGCATTTAAAAAAGGCTTCAAAAAATTGACTGAAAGAATCCTTCTTTCTAAAGACTTGAGCAAAGTTTCTAATTTAAGTTTAGAGGAAATTAAAGACTTAGTTTCATATTATCAAATACAAAACGATGATAAATCAAAAGGATTGGAAGAGAAATTTATAAAAATTAATCTTCAATTTGATAGAGAAAAATTGAATAATTTTTTTTATAGAAAAAATATTTTTTATAGCGACCTTAATAAATCAGAAGTGGTAGTTTTTCCTTTGCACGTTAAAAATGAAAATATATTTATCTTCGATAATAATTTTTTTTTCAAAAATTGGCTTATAAATAAAAAGGATAATAATAATAACGACCAAATTGAATATATTTTACCAATCGAAAGTTTAGAAATAATCCAAACTATAAAAAACAATAATGAAAATATCGAATTAATCAATGTAACCGAAATTATTGATGACTACAAAACTCCGAACAAATTTTTTGTTGTCATATTTGAAAATAATAAAAATATTTCTATTTTTGTTAAAGGCTCAATAGACGGAAAAAAAATTGTTAAGAATTCAAAATTTCTTGTATCAGAATTTAAATCAAATAATTTGTATAATAGTATAATTGATAAAACAAAAAATATTATTCTAGAAATTATAAAATCAAATAATTTAATCGATGTAAAAACACCAGCATTTTTAAATTTACGATTGAAAATCAAAAAAAGAAATGATCTTTTTGTAGCTAGAGAAATTTTAAAGAGTATTGATCTTATAGAGAAATACAACGTTCTAGAATTGACAAAAGAAACTGCAAAAATTAAAATTAAATATTTTGGTAAAATGGAGCAAATATCAGAAAAACTTCAAAACAAAGGAATTAAATTAAATAATTATGAAAATGTATGGACAATTGAATTGTTATGAGTCAGTTAATATTTAAATTCCCTTTTAAAGCCACATATTTTGAAAATGATTTTTATGTTTCATCAAATAATTTTAACGCCTACAAACTTATAGAAAGTTGTCCAAATTGGCCAGATAAATGGATTAATATTTTTGGCCCCAAGGGATGCGGCAAAACTCATTTGTCTAATATCTTAAAAAAAAAAATTAACTCTCTTTATAAAAACGCAACTGATATAAATAACGATGACATAAATATTATAGAGAAATATCAATGTATAATTATAGATAATTATGAAAACAACATTAATGATAATTTGCTTTATTCTTTACTAAATCATTCTAAACAATTAAATAAATATATAGTGATAAACTCGTTACAACCTTTAAACAAATTTGACATTAATCTTGAGGATCTTTCTTCCAGGTTAAATAGTTTTTTGAAAGTAAGTATTGATCATCCCACTGATGACTTGCTAAGAGTAATAATATCTAAGTCGTTTTCGGACAAACAAATTAATTTAAATAACAAAAATTTAGAGTATATTATAAAACATATTGATCGCTCGTACGATAAAGTTTTTAAATTTATTAAAAAATTGGACAACAAGTCATTATCATCAGGCAAATCAATAAATATAAATTTAATTAAGAAATGTTTTTATAATGAATAAGTATCGGTCTCATAATTGTTCGGAGCTAGGAGAAAAGGATATCAACAAAGAAGTTTTTTTATCTGGCTGGGTTCACAGAAAACGTGATCATGGTAATCTTTTATTTGTAGATTTAAGAGATCACTTTGGTATCACTCAATGTGTAATAGAAAACAAAAATAAAAATTTTAAAGATTTAGAAAAAATTAAACCTGAGTCTGTTATAACTATTTATGGTAAAGTAGCCAAAAGAGAAGAAAATACAGAAAACAAAGATTTATCTACTGGGAAAATAGAAATTAAAATAAATGAAATTAAAATTTTATCAGAGGCAAAAGAATTGCCTATGCCGGTTTTTGGTGAACAAGATTACCCAGAAGAAATAAGATTAAAATATAGATTTTTAGACCTCAGAAGATCTGAAATGCATAATAATATAATTTTAAGGTCAAATGTTTTATCTTTTTTAATAAATGAAATGATAAAAAATAAATTTATGGAATTTCAAACACCAATTTTAACTGCTTCTAGCCCAGAGGGAGCAAGAGATTTTTTAGTACCAAGCAGAGTACATCCTGGAAAATTTTATGCCTTACCACAAGCTCCTCAACAATTTAAACAAATGATAATGATTTCTGGTTTTGATAAATACTTTCAAATTGCGCCTTGCTTTAGAGATGAAGATGGTAGAGCAGATAGAAGTCCTGGTGAGCACTACCAGTTAGATTTAGAAATGTCTTTTGTTGAGCAAGAAGACGTACTCAAAACAGTGGAGCCGATCTTTTTTAATTTATTTAGTAAATTTGGTGAAAATAAAAAGATTAATAATTTTCCTTTTCCAAGAATAAAATATAAAGACTCAATTGAAAAATATGGGACAGATAAGCCTGACCTAAGAAATCCAATTGAAATAAATGATGTTACAGATATTTTTTCTTCAAAAGAAACAACTTTAGAAATATTTAAAAAAAATATTAATTCCGGTGGAGTTGTAAAAGCAATTCCAGCGCCAAATACATCTGATAAACCAAGAAGTTTTTTTGATAATTTAAATAAATGGGCAATAGATGAAGGCGCTAAAGGGTTGGCTTATGTAAATTTTTCTGAAAAAAACGGCAAGATAGAAGGGAAAGGACCTATTGCAAAATTTTTAAATGATAAAGCGGTAAAAAAATTGTTTGAAAAATGTAAAATTAAAAAAAATGACACAATTTTTTTTGTAAGCAATAATTATTCAGAAGCCGTTAAATTTTCAGGTCTTGTAAGACAAAAATTAGCAAATGAACTTAAATTAATTAATGATAATGAGTTTAATTTTTGCTGGATTGTAGATTTCCCAATGTATCAATATGACGAAGTTGAAAAAAAAATCGATTTTAGCCACAATCCTTTCTCTATGCCGCAAGTTGATATTAATGAATTTGACAAACTAGAACCCCTAAAAATATTAGCTTATCAATACGATTTGGTTTGTAATGGATATGAAATATCTTCTGGAGCAATAAGAAACCATTTGCCAGCATACATGTATAAAGTATTTGAAAAAGTGGGATATAAAAAAAAAGAGGTAGACTCTAAATTTTCAGGGATGATTAAAGCCTTATCGTATGGAGCACCGCCTCACGGTGGTATGGCCCCTGGCATTGATAGAATAGTAATGCTTCTAGCTGACCAAAAGAATATAAGAGAGATCACATTGTTTCCACTAAATCAAAATGCTCAAGATTTATTAATGGGCGCACCATCAGAAATTAAGGAAGATCAACTTAAAGAAATCTCAATTAAGATAAATAAAAAAAAGAGCTAATTTTTTGACTTAATTTTTATACGAATATCACTTAAATCAACGAGTTTTTGTTCATAGTTACTTCTAACAAAACCTTTAGATGTAATATCTTTCACAATTTTTAAAAACTTATCATCACTTTCTGTTGTGACTTGTTTGCTGCTTCTTGATATAGATGGAGTATGTGCTAACTCTTCTTTACCAAGATATGATATAGCTAACTCTCTGAACACATAGTCAAGTATTGATGTAGCACTTAAAATTCTATCATTACCTTCAACTTTTCCAGATGGCTCAAATTTAGTATCAATAAATGCATCTACAAACTCTTCCAACGGTACTCCGTATTGAAGCCCAAGCGAGATGGCTATAGCAAAATTATTCATTAGAGCTTTTACAAGTTCACCTTCCTTATTAGTATCAATGAATATTTCTCCTATTCTTCCATCATTATACTCACCAGTATGTAAATAAATTTTATGCTCTCCTATGGATGCTTTTTGGATATAACCTTTTCTTCTATCTGGCATTTTAAATCTCTCTCCAAGTTGTCCTTTTATTTTATTTGATAATTCTTGGCTTTTTGTAAAATTACCATCTATTGAAGATTTATCTTGATTGTTTACGCTTATGTTTTCAATTTTTTCATTCTGCGCTTTAATATCATTTGAATTATCTCCAATTCGCTTTGTTTTTCTGTTATTTAATCTAACTTCAATAACTTCTACTTCTCCATCATTTCTAGAGTCAATTTTTGATAATTCTTGATCATTTAGCTCATCTAGCTTATGAACAGTCTTAAATGTACAGGTATAATAAGTTTCAACTACAAATTTTTTCATAATATTTTGTAAGGAATCTAACTTGATGATATATATTAAATTGCTAGTGTCTATAATTTTATTATACAATTTTAAGGTGTGTGGATTTAAAAAATAAAATGATTTGGTTTAAACAAATTTTTACCTGGTGGAACAGACAAACCTTTGGCACATTTATAAAAACTATTTTTTTTGGAAAGTATGTTGGAAAAGATCAACTAGGAAATAAATACTATACCAACAAAAAAGACGAAAGATGGGTAATTTATTCAAAAGATGTAGAAGCAACTAAGATTACAAATGATTGGTATCTTTGGATACACCACACGACAAATCAAATACCAAACAAAAATGAGAAAAAACATAACTGGCAAAAAGAACATAATGAAAATTTGACTGGAACGAATAACGCATATAAACCCTCTAAAATCAAAAAATCAATTGAACACAAAAAATATGAAAATTGGAAAAATTAAATATTACCTGTTTTTGTTTACATTATTTTTTTCTGTTTCTTTAGCAGAAGATCAAATTATTAGTTCACCGTTGATTAACATTGATGAACTAAAACCCAGTTTTGAAGAAGAAGAAATTATTGATGATAAAATTGATGATACAAATATTGTTTTTAAACAAAAAGGTGTTAATGAAATTGAAAAAAATATATCTTCAATTAAACTTATGGGGCTAGATAAAATTACTGCAAAAACTTCAGAAATAAAAATAAAGCTTGGTGATACAAAAAAATTCGGACTTTTAGAGATAAAAGCACTTAAGTGTGGAAAATCTGCAAAAAATAATGAACTTGGAGATGTTGCCTACATTCAAGTTAAAGACATGTCTGAAAATCAGAATGAAAAGGTTTTTATTTTTAATGGCTGGACATTCGCTTCAAATCCATCTCTAGCATCTTTTGATCATGCAATTTACGATTTATGGCTGATTAGATGCGAAAAAGTTTAAAAAAATTTTTCTTTTTCTAACCAATTAGTATCAAAATCTGAATTGATGAATTTTTTGTGTTTTAAAATCTTTTTATGCAGATCAATAGTTGTAGTTATTCCTTCTAAAACAAATTCATCAAGAGATCTCAAAGTTCTTTGTATAGCTTCAGTTCTATTTCTACCTTTACAAATTACTTTTGCTATAAGACTGTCGTAATAAGGGGTTACCTTGCAACCTTGAAAAATAGAACCATCAACTCTAGTTCTAAAACCAGAAGGTTGATGACATACTTTTATAATTCCAGGACTTGGTTGGAAATTTAAAGAGGGATCTTCTGCATTTATTCTACATTCTATTGAATGTCCTCGAGGATTAATGTCATTTTGTTTTAGTGCAGTTTTTCCAGAAAAAGCAATCCACAACTGCTCCTTAACGATATCAATACCAGTTTGAACTTCGGTGACAGGATGTTCTACTTGAACCCTAGTGTTCATTTCTAAAAAATAAAATTTTCCATTTTCAAAAATGAATTCTACAGTTCCAGCTCCTTCATAACCAATTTGCTCGACCATTTTAACAGTTTTTTCCAATAAATCTTTTCTTTGCTCATCTGACAAAACAGGACTAGGCGTTTCTTCAATTAATTTTTGATGTCGTCTTTGAATAGAACAGTCTCGCTCAGCGAGATGTACTGTTCTATTTGAGCCAGACATTATCTGAACTTCAATATGTCTTGGATTTTTAAAATATTTTTCTATATAAAGCTCGTCGTTACCAAAATATTTTTTTGCTTCATTTTTAGCAGTGGAAAAAAGAGTTGATAATTTTCCTTCTTCCTCAACTATTTTCATTCCTTTTCCTCCTCCGCCTCCTGCAGCTTTAATAAGAACTGGATATCCAATTTCTCTACATATAGATTTTGCCTCATCTAAATTTTTTACACCACCTTCAGAGCCCATTATAATTGGGAGACCATACTTCTTTGCAATTCTTTTAGCTTCAATTTTATCACCCATTTTTTTTATTAAATCTGAACTAGGTCCTATAAATTTTATACCGTGCTTATTTACAACATCAGCGAACTTTGCGTTTTCAGAGAGAAAACCATAACCTGGATGAATTGCTTCAGCGCCCGTCAAATCAACTGCTGACATTAATGCTGAAATATTCAAATAGCTATTTTGTGGTTGATGAGAACCTATGCATACACTCTCATCAGCAAGTCGCACGTGCATAGAGTCCGAGTCAACATCTGAATGTACAGCTACCGTTCCTATTCCCCACTCTTTACAAGCTCTAATTATCCTTACAGCTATTTCACCTCTATTAGCTATTAAAACTTTTTTAAACATTTTTTATTTTAGTATGACAAGAGTTTGTCCAAATTCGACTGGTTGACCATCATTTACAAGTATTTTTTTTACGACTCCATCACTAGTAGATGGTATATGGTTCATTGTTTTCATTGCTTCTACTATCATAATTGTTTGACCTTTTTTAACTTTTTGCCCAACTTCAGCAAATTTTTTAGCTCCAGGCTCTGGGGCAAGATAGGCTGTACCTATAATTGGAGATTTAATTCTTACACCTGAGCTATCATCTGACTCTGACAAAACTGCCTTATTAGGAGAAACAACCGAACCAACTTGTTCTACTATTCCTCTAGCAGATTTAGAAACCTTAATTTTTTTTTCCCCTTCAGCGTATTCTAGTTCAGTCAAATTAAATTCGTTTAAATAATCTACTAGTTCTTTAATAAGTTTCTTATCTATTTTCATTTTTTAGAATTTCGATCATTGCTTTTAAAGACATTATATAGCCATTAATACCAAAACCGCAAATTATTCCGCTAACAACTTTGCTTATTAATGATTTATGTCTAAAATCTTCCCTATTATATATATTGGTTATATGTAGTTCAATCGACGGTATTTTTAAAATTTTCAAGGCATCATGGATAGCTACTGATGTATGTGTATATCCTCCTGCGTTTATTATGAGGCCGTTAGCGTTATTTCTCAATTTTTGAATTTTTTCCACTATTTCACCCTCTATATTTGATTGATAAAAAGATAAATCAAAATCATTTTTTTTTGCAAAATTTAAACAAGTTTCCTCTACTTCTTTTAAAGTATTCTTCCCGTATTTATCTGCCTCTCTCTCTCCCAAGAGATTTAAATTTGGACCGTTGATTATTATGATATTATGTTTCATTATCGTTAAATATAAATAAGATAATTAACTTAATTATGGCAAAAATACAATTAAATGGTAAAAAAAAAACTATAAAGAAAAATATGTCTATATCTGATGTTTTGATAAAATACAGGTTAGATCAAAAAAAAATAGCCGTTGAATTAAACGGTAAAATTTTACCAAAAAATAAATTTAAAAATAGAAAAATACAAAATAATGATAAAATTGAAATTGTTCATTTTATAGGCGGAGGTTGATTTGAATAAAGATATTTTTAAAGTAGCAGGTAAAACATTAAGCTCAAGACTTATAGTTGGCACCGGTAAATATAAAAATTTTATTCAAACAAGAGATGCTATAAAAGCTTCCGGAGCAAAAATGATAACTGTTGCAGTCAGAAGAGTAAATATCTTAGACAAAAAAAAACCAGTCTTAATGGATTATTTAAACCCAAAAAAATATTTATATTTACCCAACACAGCTGGTTGTTATACTTCGGAAGATGCATTAAGAACACTTCGACTCGCTAGAGAGATGGGAGGGTGGAAAATAGTTAAGCTAGAAGTTTTAGGAGATAAAAAAACTTTATATCCTGATATGCTAGAAACTATTAAGTCCACTAAGGTATTGGTAAAAGAAGGATTTAAAGTTTTAGTTTATTGTAGTGATGATCCAATTCAAGCAAAAAAATTAGAAGATAATGGCGCGTCTGCTATAATGCCTTTAGCTTCTCCAATAGGTTCAGGATTAGGAATTCAAAACAAGGTAAATATAAATATTATTATAAAACAATCAAAAGTACCTGTAATAATCGATGCTGGCATTGGAACTGCATCAGACGCAACTATAGCAATGGAATTGGGTTGTGATGGAGTATTAATTAACAGTGCTATAGCGAAAGCAAAAAATCCTATCCTCATGGCTGAGTCTTTTAAAGAAGCTGTAATATCTGGTAGAAAATCGTTTTTAGCTGGAAGAATGGAAAAAAATTTTTTTGGCTCACCAAGCAGTCCGATTAAAGGAAAAATTAACTAGCTTTTTTTCTTCTTACCCAAAGTGTCTTTGGTGTTTTAGTTTTTTTAAATTTTTGAGGGACCTTTTTAAGTTTTTTAGTTTTTGAGGAAAATTTTTTATTTTTCTCATGCATCTCGGATTTTGTTATTTTTTTTGAAACTTTTAAACTTTCAATTTCTTTTATATTTTCAACAATACTGATAATCTTTTTTGATTTATTCATCAATTTAATTTTATATTCTGGCAATAATAATTTAGGGTCATCTTTAAAATTTATTGCAAATAGGTATTTTTTTTGAAAATGACTTATTTCTTTTGAGAAATTATTTTCAATATATAATTTGACCTTTTCTGGCACATAAGCCTCAATAGATTTTATCTTATTATTGAATGCAAGCATTTCAACTTTTTTAATTATTTTCTGAGAAAATGACTCTAAAGATAAGTTGGTTTCCCATTTAATTGAGCCCTCACGCAATCTTTGCCTTGTCATTTCAAGAAGACCAAAATTACTTATTTTACCAACTTGTATTCTAGCACGATCTTTTCTAATACATTCTCGCATTCTTTTTTCAACAATTCGTCTATTGTAGAAATTTAGCATGTCAATAAAGTCAATTACGATTAAACCTGATAAATCTCTAAGTTTTATCTGTCTTGAAATTTCTTCAGCTGCTTCAAGATTGGTATTTAATGCTGTTTTTTCTATATTCATTTGTTTTGTGGATTGTCCAGAATTTATATCTATAGCAACTAGGGCTTCAGTTGGATTTATAACTAAATATCCTCCTGATTTTAATTTAACTGTAGGTTCGTAAATATTGTTTAAAGATTTTTCAATACCTGCCTCATGGAATAAAGGTATTTTGCCCCTGTATTTTTTTATATTTTTAACATTTTTAACTATCAATTCTTTCATAAATTTTTTTGCTTTTTGATAGCCTTCATTTCCGTCGACATAAACATTTTTAGTTTCATTGTCATATAAATCCCTAATAGCTCTTTTAATTATATCTCCTTCTTCATAAATCAAACTTGGCGCATTAGAATCTAAAGTTTTATCTCTTATTTCCTCCCAGGTTTTTAGAGTACTTTGAAAATCCTTTTCGATTTCATTTTTGGTTTTATTAGCACCAGCTGTCCTTACTATTACACCCATACTTTTTGGTATATCTATTTCATTTAATATGTTTTTTACTTTTTGTCGGTCGCTAGAATTAAATATTTTTCTTGATATACCTCCACCCTTAGCAGTATTTGGCATTAAAACTATATATTTTCCTGCTAGCGATATGAAAGTTGTCAATGCTGCACCTTTCTGTCCTCTCTCTTCTTTCAAGACTTGAACCAATATGACCTGTCCAGGCTTAATTACTTCTTGAATCCTATATCTTTTGAGACCATAGGAAGATTTGAGTTTTTCTCTATAATTATTTTTATCTTCAGAATTGTTTTGATTTTTTTCGTTTTTATTTGCTTCTTGAAGATTTTTGCTGTCGTTTGTATCAGAGCCTTCTTGTTGATTATTAATTTCGTCTAAATTTGTGTTTTTAAGATCTTCTCTAATTTTTTCTTCAACATTTTTTATTTTTTCTTTATCATCAGATGGAATTTGATAATAATCTGACTGAATATCGTTAAACGCAAGAAACCCATGTTTTAATCTTCCAAAATTAATAAAAGCTGCTTGAAGCGATGGTTCGACTCTACTTACAATTCCTAAATAAATATTATTTTTAAAGTTTAATCTATTTTTATCCTCGTACTCATACTCTTCAATAGTATTTGCTGATTTAAGAACAATTCGAGTTTCGTCTGGATGCGATGCATCAATATATAAATTTTTTTCCATTGGTAATGAATTCCTTTAAAAGTGATTAGTAATGTGTTTTGTAATTTTTTCATAAACTTAATATACAAAAAAAAACAAGCTTTTGCATCATTATTCTATGATGTATAAAAATGCCTTAAGAAAGCCTAATTTTAAAGATTAAGATTAAATACATGGTTAAATTAATAAATTTTTCAATTAAAGCTATAATTTCTTTTTCGATTGTTGTTGTATTATTATCTTTTTCAGCTTTATGGTATTTTTCATATGGTCTACCTGATTATAAAAAGTTAACAAATTATCAACCCCCGATTTCAAGTAGAGTATATTCGAAAAATGGCCAGCTCATAGCCGAGTATGCATTGGAGAAAAGATTGTTTGTACCTTATAGTTCTATACCAAAAAAGGTTGTGAATTCATTTTTATCTGCAGAAGATAAAAATTTTTTCAACCATCCAGGAATTGATGCAAAAGGAATTTTAAGAGCAACATTAAATAACATTAACAATGTAATTAATGACAAAAGGCTTGAAGGTGCCTCCACCATTACTCAACAAGTGGCTAAAAATTTTTTACTTACAAATGAAGTTTCGTTAAAAAGAAAAATAAAAGAAGCAATTTTAGCTTTTAGGATTGAAAAAGCATATTCAAAAGAAAGAATATTAGAACTTTATTTAAATCAAATTTACTTGGGAGAAGGGACTTATGGTATAGCGGCAGCTAGTCTTGAATATTTTGACAAGTCTATTGAGGATTTAAATTATAACGAGGCTGCACTATTAGCAGCCTTACCTAAGGCCCCAAGTAAATATAATCCATTTAAATATCCAGATGAAGCTAAATTTAGAAGAAATCTAGTTCTTAAAAATCTAAATGATAATAATTTTATTAGTGAGTCAGAGTATAAAAATTTAAAATCACAAGAAATTATTCTAAAAAAAAGAAAAATTAAAATTTTAAATGAAGCAAATTCTTATACAGAAGAAGTTAGAAGAATGATTAAAAAAAAATATGGTTTTGAAAAACTTTATAAGCAAGGTCTTACAATTAAAACTCCACTAAATATTAATTATCAAATTTATGCGATTGAGTCTTTGCGGTCTGGCATAGAGGCTTATGATCAAAGACATGGCTGGAGAGGACCAATCTCAAATAAATTAAATGATTTAAATTGGAAAAATAAAGTGAAAAAAATAAAACTAGATCCCACACTTAACTGGAAGATTGCTGAAATTTTAAAAGTAAACGATAATGATTTCGAAATTGAAATTTTAAAATCTAAAACTAGAGGAAGAATTTATTATAAAGATATTAAATGGGCATTAAAAGATAGTAAAAAAATTAAATTTCAGAGAGGTGATATTATATTTGTAAAAAACCAAAAAAATAACTGGAAATTAAAACAATATCCCGAAGTAAATGGAGGGATAGTAGTTATTGATCCGTTTACAGGAGAAGTTAGAGCACTCGTTGGAGGATTTAGTTATAAATCAAGTGAATTTAACAGAGTAACTCAAGCAAAAAGACAACCTGGCTCAGCCTTTAAACCTTTTGTTTATGCTTTAGCTTTAGACAATGGATATTCTCCTACATCAATAATATTAGATGCCCCATATATAGCAAAACAAGGAGTCGGGTTAAAGGATTGGAAACCAGAAAATTATGGAAAACAATTTTATGGCCCTACTACATTAAGAAAAGGGATTGAATATTCAAGAAATCTGATGACCGTGAGAATTGGAGAAAGTGTTGGATTAAATAAAATCCTAAAACTTTCAAAAAAATTGAATATTTATGAAGATATACCCGAGCTTTTATCTGTTTCACTTGGATCTGCTGAAACAACTTTACTTAATTTAACATCAGCATATTCGTCTTTTGTAAACGGAGGAAAAAAAGTTGATCCTATTTTAATTAATAGAGTACAAGACAGAAGGGGTAAAACTATTTTTAAACCGACTAACATAGAGTGCAAAGGCTGTGAAAACTTTATCTCTGAATCAAAAACATTTCCTGAGATTAATTATAATTTTGATAGAGTTATGAGTGAAACTACTGCTTTTCAAATAGTATCTATCCTTGAGGGAGCTGTAAAAAGAGGTACTGGAAAAAAATTAAGAAATTTGAATGTTCCTATTGCAGGCAAAACTGGAACTACGAACAATAATTTTGATGCATGGTTTATTGGATTTTCATCTAATTTAGTAATAGGTGTCTACGTTGGCTTTGACTCGCCTAAAAGTCTTGGAAAATATGAAACTGGCTCTAAGGCAGCACTACCGATATTTAAAGAATTTATTAAGAAATCTATTTTTAAAGAAGAATTTAAAAATTTTAATATTCCCAATGACATTTATTTTGCTCCAATTAATTATAATACCGGAGAAAAAACGACCTTCGGAAAGAAAAAATCAATAATTGAGGCATTTAAACGAAGAGATATTAACAATAATAAGAATTATAAATTAAATTTAGATTATAATTATGATAAATTAATTCAGTTTAGACAATTTTATTAATATGCTAGCTTTTGAAAATAAAATTAACATAGCCCAAAAATACCTTAAGAATATAAGGAGGTATCTTTGATAAAAATTCTATTGAACAAAAACTTAAAAAAATAGAACAAGACTCCACATCCTCAAATTTTTGGAAAGATCAACAAAAAGCAAAAAAACTACTAAAAGAAAAAAAATTTTATGAGGATGTATTAAATTCCTATAGTTATTCACTAAAAGAAATAGAAAATTTAAAAGATTTATTTAAACTTGGGACTGAAGAAAATGATCAAGATGTTGTTAAAGACTGTGAAAAAAAAATCAATTTATTAATAGATTTAGCAAAAAAAAATGAGGTAAATTGTTACCTCTCAGGCGAAAATGATGATTTCGATGTATATTTAGAAATTCATGCGGGAGCTGGGGGAACAGAGAGTCAAGACTGGGCTGATATTTTAAAAAGAATGTATACGAAATGGTTTGATAAAAAAAATTACAAATATCAATTAATAAGTGAACATAAAGGGGATGAGGCAGGTATTAAATCGTGCACCTTAAAGGTAAATGGTGATTATTTGTATGGACTAATGAAAAGTGAGTCAGGTGTTCATAGATTAGTTAGGATATCTCCATTTGATAGTGGGGCTAGACGCCATACTAGTTTCGCAAGTGTTTGGGTGTACCCATCAATAGATGATTCTGTGAATATTCAAATAGAAGAAAAAGATATAAGAATTGATACTTACAGATCGAGTGGTGCAGGAGGACAACATGTCAATACGACTGATAGTGCAGTAAGAATAACACACTTACCTACAAAAATAGTAGTTCAATGCCAAAATGAAAGATCGCAACATAAAAACAAAGAAACATGTTTTAAAATGCTTAAAGCAAGACTTTACGATTATGAAATTAAAAAAAAGGAGGAAGAGAATCAAAAAAATGTTTCAGAAAAAACTGACATAGGTTGGGGTCACCAGATTAGGTCGTATGTATTGCAGCCCTATCAACTTGTAAAAGACTTACGATATAAAGTTGAAAGTTCTAATCCTACAGATGTGTTAAATGGTAATATTGATCAATTTATTGAGGCTGGAGTATTAAATAAAGGATGAGAGCAGTAGGAGTATTAATTTCTTTTTTAGTTACAATTTTTTTTCTTTTTCTAGTTTTTCTGACTTATAAAGGAATAGAAACTAATAAATTTAACAATGTAGTTTCTGATCAAATTAAAAAAAACGACGCTAATATTGAACTATCTTTAGATAAAATTAGAATAAAGTTTGACATAAAAAGCTTAAATTTTTATCTATTAACAAAAAATCCAGAAATAAAATATGATAACGTCTCAATCCCAATTAAAGAAATAAAAGTTTTCATTGGCTTAAAGTCAATTTTAGGTGGAAATTTAGTCATTAACAAAACTCTTATAAACACCTTAGAGATACAAATAGACCAACTTAAAAAGATTGTCTTAAAGACAAAACCTTCTAATTTTACAAGTATAATTTTAAATAACTTTAGCAAAGGAAGTATTAAATCAAAAATTGAATTATTTTTTACAAATGATTTTAAATTAAAAAATTATCAATTTGATGGATATACCAAAAATTTATCAGCTAATTTTTCAAATAAAATTGAATTAAAAGAAACAAATTTTATTTATTCTTTTAGCCCAAATAATGGATCACTTAATGAAATTAATAGCCTGGTTAATGGAATTGAAATTTTATCAGGTGATTTAGATTATAAAAAAGAAAAAAATTTATTAATTAATTTAAATTTCATAACTGATATGATTTTAAATGATAAGAAACTAAATAGTAATTTTAAGTTTATCAAAACCGATTATTTAAAAAATATTGATTTAAAAGGAAAATTATCACACAAGGCCCAGGTAACCCTAGATAATACTCTCAAAATTTTAAATTATAATTATCAATCCAATGGTAAACTGGATTATTTGAAAACTGATTTAAATTTATCCTTAAATAATTCAATCACTGATCTTAAAAACAAAAAATTGAAAACCAAAGACTCAAAAATCAGTATAGAAATAGACTCAAAAAAAAATAATTCTATAAAACTCGAAGGCTTTTATTTAATTGATGGCGAAAAGTACAAAAAATACTATTTAAATAATAATATAAAGAATAAAATTAATAATTTAGATTTATTAATTGAATTTGATCAAAAAATTTCTTTACCGGTAATTAATTATTTTAAAAAAAACGGAATTATGTCGAATATTAAAAGTAATTTAAAAATTAGCAAAGATATTATTGAAATAGTCAATTTAGAGTATAGTGAAAATGAAAATCAGATTCTTCTCAAAAATATTATTTTCGATAAAAATAAAAAATTCAAAGATTTTAGGTACGCCAAAATTAAAACATTTCTAGATCAAAGTGTTAATAATGATTTTGAAATATACTTTAAAGACAATATTGAAATCAAAGGGAAAAAATTTGACGGAACAAATCTATCAAAAATTAAAAGAGGGGAAGAAAATTATTTTAAAATAACAAAAGACATTATAATAAACTTTGGGTCAATAAATACTCCACTTTCTAAAAAGATTGAAAAATTTAATTTAATTGGAAAAATT
>MDTA01044330.1_pt1 | contig 15502 bp, 15 predicted proteins | sample 811151 | NCBI WGS metagenome assembly MDTA01 (sample SAMN05326648, study PRJNA326480) | marine metagenome | isolation source: seawater | place: Indian Ocean: South | collected 2010 | reverse complement strand
TCATCATTCATATAAACTGTCATCAACGGATGAAAGCGTTGCCCCATATCTTGAGAAATTTTCCATGACATCTTGTTGTTATCGACAAGATCTTTTGGAGCAATCAAGCCGTGACGATTGACAGCAACGGTCCCATCACCGAAATACGTCATGTAGCCACTGAGCGCATCACGATCCCCAGGCACAGGTCGTTGCAACGGGTTGACGGACGCCTCTGAAAATGCCTGAACTGTCTTGTTCAGACCGTTATCGGAATCACCTCCATATCCTGGATAGATCTGTGCCTGTGACACCCAGTTATTTTCCCAGCCCAGTGGTGCTGTTGACATTGCGTATTGGCGGCAATGCTCTTCTTTAGCCAGGTTTTGATCACGGGCTCTTAACACCTAAAACAATGCGGATTCAATCCATCAGCGCCCCGAGTCACTGTCTGTGAGTGGAATCGCCGACCCTGGTTGTTGATTGAACGCTTCACTGCATAAGCACGGCATTCCTGGGCCATCCGAACTGAACTGATCGCCTTTGGCCTGCATCTCAACTCAACGGTCGATGCTGAAAAAGGTCATCCCGTGGCTGGCATCATCACAACAGGCAGAACTGGCGGATGCGAACCGCTTTAGTCTCTGCGCCAGTGTTGACCGGCTCCATGCTCAGTCTCTCGATGATCGTGCGCGACGAGGAAGCACGGATCGAGGCCTGCCTCCAATCTGTGCAGGGCTTCGCAGATGAAATGGTGCTGCTGGACACCGGATCGAAGGATGCCACGGTCGAAGTGGCTGAAGCCTGCGGTGCGCGGGTGACAAGGATGGACTGGCCTGGAGATTTTGCACCGGCGCGGAATGCGGCTCTTGAGCAGGTGAGCGGTGACTGGGTGCTGGTGTTGGATGCCGACGAACAGCTGCGGGCGGAAGCGATTCCCCAGCTCAGGGCGCTGATGGCGCAGCCGGATGTGCTGGTGATCAATCTGCTGCGACACGAACTGGGAGCAGCAATGGCGCCCTACTCGAATGTGAGTCGCCTGTTCCGCCGCCACCCGCGCATCCGCTGGAGCAAGCCTTACCACTCGATGATTGACGAGAGCGTGAGCGCCCTCGTCAACGATGAACCTGGCTGGCGCATTGCCAACTGCACCGAACCAGCCCTGCTGCACGATGGCTATCGACCCGATTTACTGGCTGGATCGGACAAGGCGGACAGGCTGCGCCAATCGATGGAGCGATGGCTGCAAGAGCAACCCGATGATCCCTATGCCTGCGCCAAGCTCGGGGCTCTCGAGGTCAGCGACGGCAACCGGGAACGGGGTATCAACCTCCTGCGGCACGGGCTCGAGCGCCTACCTCAAGACACTGGCTGCAGCGCGGAGCGTTATGAACTGCTCCTGAACCTGGGGATCGCGCTGGCCGCTGAAGACAGCGATGAGGCCATCCGCTGTTATCGCCAGGCGCTCGATCAGCCCCTGGAAACACGGCTCAGCCTGGGAGCCCGCCTCAACCTGGCGGCATTGCTGATGCAGCGCAATGAACTGGAGGAGGCGATTCAGCTCACCACAACCGCCTGCCAACGAGCACCCGAGGTGGCACTGGCCTGGTACAACCTCGGCCTGATGGAACGCCGCCGCGGCGACCTGCTCGCTGCGATCAAGGCCTATGAGCGATCTCTGAGCCTGAACCCCTCCCATCCGGAAAGCCATCAGAACCTTGCGGTGGCCAGGTTGATGGGTGGTGACATCGACGGCGCGCGCTCGGGCTTCCGTGAGGCCATCGCCCTGCTCCATTCACAGGAGCGCTCGCAGGAAGCAACGGCTCTGCGTGCGCAGGTGAATGGATTGGTGAAGCTGGACGAGGAGGCTGGGGCATGAGCTCTGATCAGCCAAAACCTCTGCTGGGAAGCACGGTCGTGATCACCCGTGCACGCGAACAGCAGAGCGAAGGGAAACGTCTGCTTCAGTCCCTCGGAGCCAGAGTGCTTGACCTGCCAGCGCTGGAGATCGGCCCCCCCGACAGCTGGGCCCCGCTTGACGATGCCCTTGCCGATCTTGAGAACTTTCACTGGTTGATCGTCTCCAGTGCCAACGGTGTTGAAGCGGTGGAAGCGCGGCTGCAGCTGAAGGGGCAAGGGCTCGCACATCGGCCGGACAGCCTCAAGATCGCAGCGGTGGGTCGCAAGACAGCCCAACGCCTCGAAGACCTGGGGGCACCGGCGGATTTCGTTCCACCCACATTCGTTGCTGACAGCCTGATCGACCATTTCCCGGTCTCAGGATGGGGGCTGCGAATTCTGCTGCCGAGGGTGCAAAGCGGCGGACGCACCGTGCTTGCTGAGGCATTTGCAGAGGCGGGATCGCGGGTGGTGGAGGTGGCCGCCTACGAATCCAGCTGCCCCAAGTCCATTCCTGTCGAGACGCTGCAGGCCCTGACCGATGGCGAGGTGGATGCCATCAGCTTCAGCAGCGGCAAGACGGTGACGCACACCGTTCAGCTGGTGAAGGCCGCCGTTGGCGATGAGCAGGCTGAACGTCTGTTTGACAAGCCAGCGGTGGTGTCGATCGGTCCACAAACCAGCCAACGCTGTCGCGAGCTGCTTGGCAGGGTCGATCAAGAGGCTGCCCCCCATGACCTGGAGGGACTGGTGAGGGCCTGTGTTCAGGTGATGCAACGACGCCAGGATTGACCGGCGATCGACACAACGAGGCAGCCGCGGCCCGGTTCGATGCGCTCAACAACCCATCCCGCTGGCAGGAGAGCCTTCACATCTCCAGGGCAACGGCCCCTCAGCCCTGGACACACCGTTCCAGCCCCTTCAGGCGTTTTCACGAAGGCGCGCAGCTCACCTCCCACATCGAGAACACCCTGCACCGTCACGGACTGATCGTTCGAGGGCGCGAAGGGATCAGCACGACCCTCCGGCACCGATGACAACACCTGATTCGGGGTGGGCAGGAGAGCAAGACCGTTCTCGATGGCTGAAGGCCCAGGCAATGGATCCGGTTTCAGCGTTTCTGCGGCGGGAACAGCAGGAGGTTTCTCAGCAGGAGGTGTCGCAACAGGCCCTGGTTCGTCGGTGAGCGACTGGGCTGCGCAGCCGCAGAGACCAACCAGGGCAAGGGTGAGGGACAATCCTGCCAGGGCATCCACAGGTGATGCGCCGGAAGCACGCGTCGTCTCAGGACTGCGCCGCGTAGCCGCTTTCCACCAGGTCCCGGAAACGATCAAGGTTCGCCTGCAGCTCTTTCGTCACAATCCCCCCCAGGATGCTGGGTTCCATCAACGGTGCCAAGACTCCAGGCAGCTCGTAAGTCACACTGAGCTTCACCGCGGTGAGCTGGGGCTGTTCGGCGTAGAAGCGCACCCCACCTTTGGTGGGCAGACCACCCACCGACTCCCAGTGAAGCTGCTGTGCCTCCACTCTCTGGGTGATCCGTGCCTTCCAGTGGAAGCGGAATCCCTGGGCCGCCAGTGTCCAGTCCGTGAGATCAGGATCATCGAGTGTCGTCACGGACTCGATCCAGCGCATCCACCTCGGCATCGCCTCAAGGTCGCTCCACACAGCCCAGACCCGGTCGACGGGAGCCTTGACCTCGGTGGTCACGGAATGTTCAAGCCAGCGTCCCATGGGTTCAGGCGACTGCGTTATTGGTGGCCAGGCGGGCCTGGTTCCCCAGGATGGCGGCAGCGGCAAGGTGACCGCTCATGGTGGCTCCCTCCATCGAATCGATGTAATCCTGACGCGTGTAACTTCCGGCCAGGAAGAAATTGCCGATCGGCGTGCGCTGATCAGGTCGATAGGGCTCCATCCCTGGCGCTTCGCGGTACAGCGACTGAGCCAGCTTCACCACATTGCTCCAGGTGAGGTTCAGATGGCGCGCCGATGGGAAGAGCTCTCTCACCTGTCGGTCGGTGTGGTCAACGATCTCCTTGACCGACTTGCGGATCCAGGGATCCCCGGGCGTCAGCACACATTGCAGCAGGGATCCCTGACCCTGCTTGCGGTAGTCCTCGGGACTCGCCAGTGCAAGATCGGCGAAGCAGCTGAAATCAGCATCTGCGGTGTAAAGCAGATTGTTCAAGCCGGCTGGATTGCTCACATCACAGCGACGATCCTCATGGTTGTCGCCCAGCTCCGTCACCCAGCCGTCGTAACGGAGTTGCACGGTGGCCACAGGAACCGCTTTGAGGTTGTGAATCGCATCGAACTGCGGGAAGCGTCGCCAGGCTTCGGGCAGCAGCCGCTGAATCCCTGGCACGTCACAGGCGGCCAGATAGGCATCCGCTTCGACATGCAGGTCTCCAGCGGGTGAACCCAGCTGCAACCCTGTGACTTCTGGATTCTCGCCAGCGCTGAACTCGACCCGCTTCACCGGATGTCGGAGGTGCAGTTTGCCTCCACGCGCCTGGATGTAGTCGAGGATCGGACCGGTCAGCCAGCGATGGGGTGAACCCTTGAGCAGGTTGAGCTTTGAGGCCTCCGTTTTCGCAGCGAACATCATGAAGATGGTCAGCATGCAACGGGCCGAGATCGCCTCACAGTCGATGAAGCCAAGCGCGTAGGCGATCGGGTTCCACATCCGGCGGATGCTTTCCGGACTGCCCCCGTGCCCCACGAACCAGTCCCGGAAGCTGACGGAATCGAGGGCGCGGATGGTGCGCATCGCACCGTCGTAGTCCACGAGCCCGCGCACGATCGGGCTCGTGCCCAGCGCCAGGGCATTGCGCAGTTTGTCGATCCAACCCAGCTGAGGTGTGGTGAAGAATGCCTTTAAACCATTGAACGGAGCGCCGATCGGGAATCGGAAATCCAGCTCTCTCAGATCACCTCCCCTGTTCACAAACAGGTGGGTGTGATCCTTGGGCAAGAGGTTGTCGATCGCTCCAACCTTGCGCATGAGGGCGAAGAGATTGGCGTAGTTGAAAAAGAAAACATGCAATCCCATCTCGATGTGATTGCCGTCAGGGTCTTCCCAGCTGCCGACCTTGCCCCCCATGAACGGGCGCGACTCATACAGGTTCACCTCATGACCGGCATCGACAAGATCAACCGCAGCAGAGAGGCCGGCAAGACCTGAACCGACAATCGCGACCCGCACCCTCAGTCGTGCAACTGTTGGCGACTCTATGAATCCAAGCGTCTCCACTGCTGTGGGCAGAACACCTCGAGGATCCATAGAGTGAGCTCAGGACCAAGCGCAAGCCTCCGATGTCCAGCCCCGACGCCACCGCTGAAGCCACAACGGCTGAGATCCCCGAGCCCTCCCACACCGCCAAGGACGGCAAGGGCATCCTGATCACAGCGCCGGCCATGCAGCAGCTGGCCCGGTTGTGCGCTGACCAGGGCAGCAACAAGGTTCTGCGCGTCGGCGTGCGTTCCGGCGGCTGCAGCGGCATGAGCTACACGATGGACTTCGTGCCGGAAACGGAGATTCAGGCCGATGATGAAAGCTATGACTACGAAGCGCCCGATGGCGCCACATTCCAGGTGATCTGCGATCCCAAGAGCCTGCTCTACATCTATGGGATGCAGCTGGACTTCAGCACGGCACTGATCGGCGGTGGCTTCAACTTCACCAATCCCAACGCGACCCAGACCTGCGGCTGCGGCAGCTCTTTCGCCGTCTGATCACGCTCCGTCCCCACGCTGTTCCTGCCCCGTTCCTTCCTGCAGCTGCTGTGGGAATCTGAAGGCGTTGCCCGACCGATCACCGCTCCATGGAGTCCAGCCAGGAAACGCTCTTCCAGCAGGCGATGCACCGATACCAGCAGGGAGCTCCAGCTCAGGAGCTGCTGGATGATTTCGAGAGAATCACCGCGGCAGCGCCCCGTCAGTCCGCCGGCTGGACATGCCTGGCCTGGCTCCAACTGCTGAGCGATCAATCCGATGCGGCACTGCGGTCAGCACGGATGGCCGTGAAGCTGAACGGCCAGGATCCTCAGGCACGCATCAACCTCTGCCTGGCGATGCTCGAAACCAAGGCCAAGGGTGTCAGAGATCAGATCCAGGTGGTCCAGCAGGTTCTCGCGTTGGCACCCGATGTGGGCCCTGAGCTGAAGGACTCCATCGATGACGGCCTGAAGCGTCGCCCTGAGTGGCCAGCCCTGCTCAAAGTGAAGGCCTGGCTGGAGCTCTGAGGTGGGTCGCCTGCTGCTGCTCAGCAACGGCCATGGGGAGGATCTCTCCGGAGCCCTGCTGGGACAGGCACTTCAGGACCAGGGACATCAGGTGGAGGCGCTGCCGCTGGTGGGCAAGGGCCAGCCCTATCGGGATGTCGGGATCACACTGATCAGCGGCACTCAGGAGTTCAGCACCGGAGGTCTGGGCTACACCAGCCTGCGTGGTCGTCTGACCGAACTGGTTCAGGGACAGGTGGTGTATCTCCTGCGCCAGCTGCTGCGGTTGCTGCGCACCGCAAGGCGCTACGACCTCGTGGTGGTCATCGGTGATGTCATCCCAGTGATGGCGGCCTGGCTCAGTGGACGACCCGTGGTGACCTACCTGGTGGCCTATTCCAGTCATTACGAGGGCCGCCTGCGTCTCCCCTGGCCCTGCGCTGACTGCCTGAGAAGCCGCCGGTTTCGCGCTGTGTTCAGTCGTGACCAGCTCAGTGCAGACGATCTCAGCGAACAACTCAAGCGTGGGGTCACATTCCTGGGAAACCCGTTCATGGATCCAGTGCTGCAGGACCGGCGCCGGTTGCCGCGGGCACGCTGCCGAATCGGATTGCTGCCCGGCAGCCGGAGGCCTGAACTGGAACAGAACCTTGTTCTGCAGCTCGGAGTGGTGGACCACATTCCGGAGCGGTTGTTCAGCCATGAAGAGCTGCAGCTGGATCTGGCCCTTGTCTCCACCCTTGCCGACAACGACCTTGCCCACCTTGTGGGGCACATCGGCTGGCGTGTGGAGACATCGACTCCTGACGGAGCAGCAATCCTGCGCAAGGGCAACTGCAGGGTTCAGGTGCAGCGGGGGAACTTCCCAGCGGTGCTGCACAGCTCTGATCTGCTGCTGAGCATGGCAGGCACGGCGGCGGAACAGGCCGTCGGACTGGCCCGGCCGGTGCTGCAGCTGGTGGGTCGAGGTCCGCAGTTCACCGCTGGGTTTGCTGAAGCCCAGCGCCGCCTGCTCGGACCCACTGTGTTCTGCGCTGATGGGCACGCCGGTGAACCAGACACCCTGAAAGCCACGGCTCAACTGGCTGTGGAGCTGCTGAAACGCAGCCGCAGCGATCGTGCGCTGCATCGAAGCTGTCAGAGAGAAGCGCTGAATCGCCTCGGCGCCTCAGGCGGCGGGGGCAGGATGGCCGCATCGATCTCCGCGCTGCTACAGACGTCAACATGAGTGCTTCAAAGCCTGAACCCGCCTGGAAGCTCTGGCTTGATCGCCTGCTGGTGCTGAATGTCTTTCTCGTGATGGCAGGTGCGGGCTGGTTCGTTCTGGCCGTGCTCGGAAGCAGTCAGGGCTTCGAAGCACCGATGCGCCAGTTCATGCGCCTCTGGGAGCCCCTGTTCACTCCCGCCATCGGCCTGCTGATGGCCGCTGCCCTGATCAACGGCTGCTGGAGCTGGTGGCAACGTCGAGTGCGGCAGGCAGGTTCGGACAGCGGAAGCTGAATCCCAGGGTCTGCAGACGACCGGGGTTCACATGCTGACCTTCGAGAACCACCTTGGCGCCGTCACCCAGCAGCAGCTGCAGCATCGGTCCCGGCACAGGCAGCAGGCTGGGACGGCCGAGGCAACGACCGAGGCTGCTCGCAAAAACACCCATCGACACCGGTTCTGGTGCCACGGCGTTGATCACCCCGGACCAGGAGTCGGTTTCCAGTGCGCTCTGGATGATCCGACAGAGATCCCCGCGTTCGATCCAGCTCATCCATTGCCTGCCGGATCCGATGGGGCCGCCGAAACCGGCCCGGAAGATGGGCAGCATCTTGGCGAGTGCCCCACCGTCAGCGGACAGCACAATGCCGATCCGAACCACCACGAGGCGCGTTGCCCCGGGCTTGGCCTCAGCGGCCTGCTCCCACTGCTGGCAGAGGCCTGCGAGAAAATCGCTGCCGGCAGGGCTGCTTTCGTCGAAACGCCCGTCGGAGCTGGTGCCGTAGTAGCCCACCGCTGACGCATTCACGAGCACGGAGGGCGGACGGTCGAGGCTGGCCATGGCCTCGACAAGATGGCGGGTTGTCTCCAGGCGGCTGGCTTCCAGCAGCTGCAGATGCTGAGCTGTCCAGCGCTGTTCGGCGATCGGTTCTCCGGCGAGATTCACCACCCCGTCGCAGGCGGCGAGCGCATGCTGCAGAGGCGTGGATGGTGCCCAGCTTGAGGCTGCGGCCGGGTCGGCCTGAATCCATGCCAGATCCGTCCCAGCATCAGTCCCCAAGCTGCCTGGCGAGGGGCGACGACTCACCACGGTGAGCTGGTGGCCAGCGGCCTGCAGCATTGGGATCAGCCCACGGCCCACCAGGCCGGTGCAACCGATCAGCAGGAGGTGCATGGGGATGGCGACATTGGGCTGTCGAGGTTAGGCATTGAACGCGGAATCGGGGTCTTTTGGCGGAAGTGTGAGATTCATGCGGCGGGCAAGAGGAACCAGTGCGAAGCCCTGAATGAACAGGCCGTAGAGCACCACGGCCAGGGCAAGTGGCGGCATGGCCACACCCCAGCTGATGCCCGATGACCAGGCCGTGATCGCCATGGCGATCGGCACGGCACCGCGCAAGCCCGCCCAGCAGACAAAGATGCGCTCGCCGGAACTGAAGGGCGTGCGCCAGAGCAGGATCTGAACCATCAGCAGCCGCACCAGCTGCATCACCAGGAACAGCACGAATGCGAGAGCGGCCGAAGACACCACATCCTGTGGTTTGACCACCAGCCCCATGCAAAGAAACAGGAGCAGCTCCGCCATTTTCGCGTAACTGGAATGGGCCTCCTCAAGACAACTCTGATCAAGATCAGTGCTGTTCCCAAGCACCAGACCCGCCACATAGGCGGCCAGAAGCGGACTTCCACCCAGCAGCGACGTTCCGCCGCTGAGCACCATGAGCAAGGCCAGGCTGACCACCGGAAGCATCGAGGTCTGATTGAGCCCCATGCGTGTTCCCAGCAGCTGAACCGTGAGGCTTCCGCCCAGAAAACCGATGAGGATGCCAAGCAAAAACTGCCGGATGAGATCGGTCATCAGCAAACCCGCTCCGACACCCTGACCGCCCGCAAGGGCCAGTGCCAGGCCGGCCAGCACCACGGCCATCGGGTCATTGAAGCCGGATTCACACTCAATCAGATCCGTGAGTGGCTTGGGCAGACGTCCCTGCAGGGGTCGCAACAGGGCCAACACAGCCGATGCATCGGTGCTTGCCACCATGGCCCCGACAAACAGGCTGCGCGGCAGCAGAACGGCGATCGACTCATCACCCTGGGCCAGGCCGAACCCGAAGGCCACGAGCGTGATCAGGGCCGCTGTCATCAGCACACCGATCGTGGCGAGGCGGCCGGCTGGTTGGATCACACCACGCACTTCGGTCCAGTTGGTGGTGAGCCCCCCGAAGAACAACACCAGCACAAGGGCCGTTTGGGTGATCTGCTGGGCATGGTCAAGGTTCAGCAGAGTGATTTCATGGCTGCCGGCCACATCGAGCTGGTTGTCAATGAGCAGACCGAGCAGGAGCACCATGAGAATGCCTGGCACACGCACCCTTGCCGCCAGGTCATCAAGCAGCACAGCGACCAGCAGCAATCCGCCGAAGGCGACCAGATAGAGCGAAAGACCGTTATCCAAACAGAAGGCAATGGGGGGCTTGGATGGGTTCTAGCCTGGCCGGCAAACGACGACCCCTGATGGCTGAGACCCCGCCGAAACCCGATCCAGCTGCCAAGCCCCCTCCGCCTCTGAAGAAAGGAGCGTTGGTGCGTGTGAGCAGGTCGGCCTATGCGGGCAGTGTTGAAGCCGGTGCCAGCGATCCCCATCCACCTGCCTACATTTTTGAAGGCCCCGGTGAGTTGCTCGTGATCAAGGGTGACTACGGTCAGGTGCGCTGGCGCCGCCCGGTGCCTGATGTCTGGCTGCGCATCGATCAGCTCGAATCCTTTGCCTGAGGCTCCAGGGCCTGCTCAACGCTGGACACCGCCTCCGGCAGCGACTGCAGCGCATCAGGGAGTCTCCAAACCGCACCACCCAGAACCGCTCCCAGGGATTCCAGGCTCACCAGGATTGGATGTCGACCATGGCGGTCGATCGCTGACGCGGCCACCGCCGAAGCCTTCCAGGGATCCCAGCCTGCCAGGAGCACCACACTGCGATAGGCACTCGGCCAGGGCGTCTCTGGGCGGAGCTCTTCCAGCAGCTCGAACTGCTGGGCAGCCTCTTCGGGGCGATTGCTGAGCACCGCAAGCAGTGCCAGATCCCAGCGTGCGGAGTCATCGGTGGGATCCTTGTCGAGACGCGCAAGGGCTGCTTTGCGAAGACGGTCCCGGTAGCCGAAATGGCCGTCGAGCATGTGTTCAATCGCCACTTTGTTGAACACCGGGTCAAGCCCGGATGGTCCCTGTGCAAGTCCGGCCGCGAGTGGGGAAAAGCGTTGTTCGAATCCTTCCGGAGACGATGCGTCAGGCCTTCGTCGCCACAGCGAGTAACTGCCACCTTTCGGGCGCGGAAACACGCCGGCCTGCTGAAAGACCCCGCTGTCACGCACGGCCCGGTCCAGTGCAAGAGCCGATGGACGCACCGAGCCCTGATCTCCTTCGGCCAACACCACCCAGGTGGCGTGATCCAGCACCGGTTGAATGTGATCTCGGCTGCCGCCAAGCTGGCGTCCCACCAGCTGTCCGCCGTTGCGACGGCCGTAGTAGCTGACGTTGTGCTGATTGAGATCCGGAGTGCTGGGGACGACGATCAGCGTGGTTGGCACCGCATCGGGGTCAGCTCCACCCGCACGCTCAACAATCGCCTCCAGTGGATTGCGATTGACTGAACGCAGTCGTGCTGTCTGCGCCGACCAGGACGGCACGATCAGACTCAGCACCCCGGCGGCCAGAGCAATGCGCTGCAGCCAGCTGGAGCGGGAAGGCCAGCGCTGGCGGATCCACAACCCCCACTGCCACCAGCCTCGAGTGAGCAGCAACAGCAGGGGAGGGAGCAACGGAGCGAGATAGCGTGAATCCTTGTTGGGACTGAGGTTGGTGACCAGCCATCCCATGACAAGCGTGCCCACCAGCCAGCGCCATCCATCCTGGTGATCGACCTCACCTGAACGCATCGTCACCGCTGTGCCGTAGCGCATCAGCAGGAGCAACACCAAGCCTGCCAACCCGATGCAGAGCATCACCCAGCCGACCTGTTCAGGCAGCTGACCCAGATACCAGAACCAACCCTCAAGACTGAACACACCGGGGTCGCCTTCACGGGCAGCTGATTCGATCACGGCACGGTTGGTGCCGCCCAGGGTGGTGATCCAGTTGTGACGCAACCAGGGGAACAGCGAGAGCAGCACCACCAGCACAGCGGCCAGAGCCTGCAGACGTCGACCCTGCCCTCTGCGCTGAGCGACGGCGAGGCACCAGATCACAGCCGGCAGGAGCACCAACAGAGCGCTCTGCTTGATGAGAATCGACGCCGCAACGCAGAACGCAGCCAGAACAGCCTGCCACCAGCCTCCTCCACTGCGAGGGTTCCACCAGACGCCCAGTCGCCACAAAGCGAGCGTGACAACGGCGGTCAGGGGCATTTCCAGCACATAGTCCGTCCTGAGCTCCAGCAGCATCGGAGCCAGCAGCACAGCCATGGAGACCAGCAGAGCGAAGCTCCTGGCAGCGCGTCTCGGATGCACAAGCTCAAGCGACCATCCGACGCTCGCCGCAAGCAGCACTGCGTTCCAGAGACTCAAACTCCAGGCGGCTTGAGCAGGTGCATCTCCGGCGAGCGACATCACGGTGCCGTTCACCAGTGACGCCAAGGGAGGGATCTTCGGTGAAAGATCCAGCAGAGCACTCCAGCCCTGCCAGCCTCCCCCTTCAAGCACACCCAGCGCTCGGCCATGGTCAAGGGCGCTGTTGAGATAGTCAGCCTGATCCCAGGACGGCAAACCAGCGTGATGGGTCCACCACAACCGATCGACGAACGTGGCCACCAACCAGACCAGCAGCAGGCCTGCTCGGAACGATGCGGCACCCATCAACCGATCTCCAGCCTGCGACGTTCCTCCTGAAGGCGTTTGCGTCGTTGACGGGCCTCTCGGAGCATCTCCCGACCATCGTGGAGATACTGATCGACGTAGCCCATCGTGTACCGCTCAAGCTCTGCGACGGCATCCTCCACCTGAGAGAGGCAGTGGTAGACACTGAGACCGAAACCCTGAGCCGAGTGCGGGGTCGGCAATGACTGGAAGAGGGTCTTGACCTTCTCCAGACGGTTGCGACTCTGCTCGAGGTAGGCGCAGAACGCTTCCATCAGCTCATCGTCATAGGGATCGGCCGAGAGCGCTCTCAGTTCTGCTGAGAACGGATTGATCACCTGCCCGAGCTGGCGATCAATCGGGGCGTAAACCTTCTGAAGCCAGGTGACCAGCGCCTCATCAGCACTGGCTCCGTGGCCGGTGGCCCGTCGTGCGGCCTGACTGGCCCGCGCATTCCGGGCTCCCCTGGCCCTGGCCTCCTCCCGAGCGGCAGCGGAGGTCCCGCACCTCCGATCAAAGGCGCGACGGCGCTCAGGATCCCCAAGCTGCTCCCAGGCGGCATTGAGCGCAAGGATTCGCTCCTCATCGCCCCCCGCATCGGGGTGGTGTTGTTTGACCAAACGGCGGTAGGCCGCCTTGAGCTCGGCCTGACTGGCCGTGGATGACACCTCGAGCACTGCGTAGGGGTCTGAGGATTGATCCGAGCGATGGGCGAATGCAGTCAAAGCTGACCATCCCGCCGCGCTGGCAGAACCGCGGCAGCACTGAACATGGGAGTGGAAAGATAACGCTCTCCAAAACTGGAGAGAATGACCACGATGCGGCGGTTCTCCATGGCCGGGCGCTGCCCCAGACGCAGCGCTGCCGCAACCGCCGCTCCGCTGCTGACGCCGCAGAGAAGACCTTCCTCCCGGGCCAGACGCCGACCGATCTCCATGGCTTCGTCATCGGTGATGGCGATCACCTCATCAATCAGATCAGCATCAAGCACTGGAGGAATGAAACCTGCACCAATGCCCTGGATCCCATGCGGTCCCGCTGCACCACCGGACAACACCGGGCTGGCGGCAGGCTCCACTGCCACCACCTGCAGATCCTGCTGACGCTGACGCAGCACCCTGGCGCAGCCGGTGATCGTTCCACCGGTTCCCACGCCTGCGACGAGAACATCCAGTCGACCTTCACAGTCCGACCAGATCTCCTCAGCGGTGGATTCGGCATGGACTGCTGGATTGGCGGGGTTATCAAACTGCTGCAGGAGATAGGCACCGGGAATCTCCTCCACAAGATCTCTCGCCAGGTCAATCGCACCCTGCATGCCCTCATTGCCTGGCGTGAGCTGAAGCTCCGCGCCGTACGCGCGCAGCATGGCCCGCCGCTCAGTGCTCATGGTGTCAGGCATGGTGAGAATGAGGCGATACCCCCGTGCGGCCGCGACCATCGCCAGGGCAATCCCGGTGTTGCCGCTGGTGGGTTCCACAAGCACGGTGCTGCCCGGGGCGATCGTTCCGTTCTGCTCCGCCGCTTCCACCATCGCGCCAGCGATCCGATCCTTCACCGATGCGGTGGGATTGAAGCTTTCGAGCTTGGCCACGATCTCGGCTTTGCAACCGAACACCACAGGCAGGCGATTGAGGCGCACCAGAGGCGTGCGTCCCACCAACGCGGTGATGTCAGAGGCGATCGGCATGCTCGGCGAACGACGGGTTCGGCACCAGTCCCATCCAATCATCAGAGGCGTGTTCGTACCGCAACCCCGATTGACGGATTGCAGACGCAGCGCAACCAGGGAGGATCGCGATGAGGCGCATCATCCGGGGCAGCCGGCAGATTGATCGCATCCGCTCACTCAAAAGCCCCCTGAAGGAGGGGGCTGGCGACCGCTGAACGGCGAGTGAGAGGTGAGGGGTTGAGGATCAGAAACGGAAGGAGGTCTTCACCAGACCACCGAACTGATTGAAGGTCTCCCCCTGCGTGGCCGAGCCCAGAGGGCGGCTCAGATAGAAGATCGCAGGCGTCACGGAGATGTTGTCCGTCACCTGGAACTGATACCAGAATTCCCATGCGTACTGACCATCGCGTGCGAGTGCAGTTTCTGCATCGGAGGAGGAGTCATAGCCGGATCCATCTCCGGACAGATCGATGCCAGTGACGAATGCCTGCTGACCCACGGCCATGCCGGCGTTGTTGCCCTTCAGGAAGACATCACTCCACTGCAGACCCACGTACCAGGACTGTGACGTTGCCGAGTCAAAGGTGTAACCGAGAAGCGTTGAATCATCGGCACCACTGGTGGAATTGAGTCCCCAGCCAGCGCTGATGGATGGAATGAACCCTGACTGGTCAGGCTCCCACCATGCACTCACCGCGACATTGTTGCTGTTGCCCAGCACGCCGACCTGAGAGGCGAGCGGAGTACCGGTCCCTTGGTAAAGCGTTCCCCAGTTCTGGGAGCTGTAGGTGTAGGCAGCAGCCAGACCCCAGCCAGCATCGGCGTAGGCCAGCTGAACTGTCCCGGTGCCAGCAGCACCATCGGTGGCAATTCCTCCGTCGTTCGGATTGCTCTCGTTGCCGTTGGCTGAGACGTAGTTGGCACTGATGCTGAAACCGTTGTTGCTCCACCACACACCCGCACCGGCGCCGAGGTTCAGGCTGTAAGCGCCGGGTGCACCGGCATAGGTGAAGTAGTCGAGGATGGTGTCCGAGGGATAAGCACTCGGCCAGACCGCCAGCATGTCGTCCTGACGGACGAAGCCGCCTGCCGTGACCGTGAAGTCACTGCCGATGGGGAACTGGTAGTAGAGGCGATCGATCTTGATGCTGTTTCCACCTGGCTCCTCAAAGGCCGCTTCCAGACCTGAGGCGGTCGTGTAGTCATCACCAAAGGGGCTGGGAATTCCAGTGGTTGCACTGAAACCGAAAGCACTGCTCTGGAAGTTGCCGGTTCTCAGCCGAGTCCTCAACAGATCCTTGCCGGTGAAGCTGGTGTCGAAATCGATGCGGATGTCGTAGTTGAAGGTGGTCGCACCGAGACTGCGGTTGGCAAGATCCGCCATGTCGGTGACACCACCTCCGAGATATTTGAGGTCGGAACCGTACTGATCATCCAGGTCGGCATCCCCACCGAAGGTGTTGGCTCCGATCACGAAGGTTGTCTGACCCTTCAGCTTGGTGGTGGTGGAGAACTGGGTGGCCTCCAGTTCGCCGACGCGGGCCTCCAGACCGTCAACACGGCCCTTGACGATGGCGAGCTCCTTTTCGAACTCCTTCATCAGACGCTTGAGCTCATCGGTCACTTCGGAGACGCGATCGAGACAGGCGTTGAGCAGTGCGGCCGCCTCAAAGCGG
>MDTA01208160.1_pt1 | contig 15506 bp, 12 predicted proteins | sample 811151 | NCBI WGS metagenome assembly MDTA01 (sample SAMN05326648, study PRJNA326480) | marine metagenome | isolation source: seawater | place: Indian Ocean: South | collected 2010 | reverse complement strand
AGATCATATCCTGCTCTTCTATTTTCAAATAAACCATATTTCTCAAATATTTTTTTTTAATTATAGATCCAGGAATTACAAAATGTCTAGAATTGTAACCCCATAGCTGAGCAATTGCTGAAGCATCAAAAGTATTTTTAGCACTAAATTTTATTGGCGCAGAAATTATATCAAAATCTTTTTCATTATTTGACCTCATACACTCTAGTAACCAATTTTCTGGGAAAAAAATTCCACAATCCATAAAAGCTAAGAAATCATTCTTGCTGTTTAAAATTCCATAATTTTTAGAGTCTGATGGATTTTTTGTGTTTGCAAATAAATTACGTATATTTAATTCAGTATTATTTTTTGAAAATTCATTAATTATCTCTGATGTTTTATCAGATGATGAGGAATTTATTAATAATACCTCATTTGGTAGAAGTGACTGAGCTTTTATTAAATTTAAAGTTTTAAGAATATTTTGTTCTTCATTATAATAAGGTATAATTAAGCTTATAGTCATTTATTTTCATTTATTATTTTGTAATAACTTAAGGACATTGATTTAGCATTAAATTTATTCTTTACTTTTTTGTAAGATCGAGATGTAAATGTTTTAGATAATTTTCTATTATTAACTAGTTTTAAAATCTTAGAGGAAAAATCCTTATAGTCATTTACATTTACTAAATACCCATCATAATTGTTTTTAATTATCTCCTTAAGACCTCCAATTTTACTAGCAACAACTGGTTTTTTAAATAATGAAGCTTCAGGATAAGCGTAGCCAAAAGACTCATCAGTAATTGATGGAATTACAACTACATCTGAAATTTTATATAAATTTGCAACGTTTTGATTAAATTTTTTTAAATATATATTATTCTTAGAAATAAATTTGTTTCTTAATTTTTGGATATTTTTAAATTCGCTTGAATTACTATCTCCATAAATTAGTAAAATAATATCATTTCTTTTTTTATAAATTTCATCAAATGTTTTAAAAATAAACTTAAAACCCTTTCTTAGCTCATAATTGGCTAGCATTAAAATTATTTTTTTATTATCAAATTTAATTTTAATATTTGTATTTTGATTAGTTTTTCTTATTTTATAATCGATACCGTTATAAATATAATCACAGGACTTTTTTTTTATTTTAACTCTATTTTTAAGACTATTAATACAAGATTTAGAAACACTTAAGAATTTATCACTATTTTGACTTGTTTGTTTATCAACTAAATTATTTAGATAATCATCAATAAAATATATTCCTTTTCTATTTTTTTTTGCATAATTATGAAAATTATAAAAACTCTTATTTTTTTTATTTATTTTTTTCCACGCCTTTAATGCTGAAAGACATCCCTCTCCACCAGGATAACCCCCATTAACCACAAGCATTTTATTTGCATTGATGTTTTGAAATAAATTAACTAACTCTTTATTTATAAATAAAATACATTTAATCCAATAATAATATTTTAAAATTTTTAATACAAATTTATTATAATAATTCAAATTTAAATCTTGAATTAGATTATGTTTATAAAGTTTTATTTTAATGTTTTTCTTTTTTATAATTTTTTTTTTTAAATTTTCAATTCCTGGATGTGATTTATTACATACTAAATAAATTTTTGCATTCTTATCGGGCCAAAAATTAATTAAATTTGAAACAAATGTATCTACACCACCCTTTTTTGTATTTTGTAAAAAAATTAGTAAATTCATTTAAATAATTTATTTTTAATTTTTTTTATTTTCCAAACTCCCATAAATTTATTTTTATCATATTTGTTGTGAGGAGCGTTATCATTCAATACATAATCTGGTTTAGGTAAATTAAAAGGAGTTTTCATTAAATTTAGTGGTCTCCAATTATCAATTTTTTTGCTCTTTGAATTATTCCAATTTTTTTTAAAAAAAGTAGAAATAAGATAAATTGATTTAGAATCGCAAATATTTCTTAAAGAGAGAATAATTTCTTTATCTGATAAATGTACAAAACAGTCTCTAACAAAAATTACATCATATTTTTCAATTGTTTCGGTTATTAAATCTTTATTACAAAATTTAATGTTTTTTTTACTATAGATTTTCTGATTAGATTTTATAACTTCTGTAACTATATCACCTCCAGTATAATTGATTTTTTTTAAATCAATTTTTCTCATCCAAAAAAAATCTCCACAAGGGATATCAAAAAGAGTTTTTATTTTTTTTTTTTTGATAAATTTTGTTAATTCATCTCTTATATTTTCCGTAGAATTTAAATTTGACCCGACTCCTGATTTTGATCCATTTCTTGAGTTCCAATATCCTAATTTATAAATTAAAAAAAATTTAGATTTATCATTAACAAATAATATAATAATTGATTTAATAATATCTTTTAAAAAATTAATTAATCTAACAAAAATTTTACTTACTAAATTCATTTTTATTAATATTTATTAATGTAAAATATAAATATATAAAACTTAAATTCACATATTCAAATCTGGGTGGTGCTAAACTTCCTAAAAGTATTGTAGGAGCAAAAGTAGTTATAAAAACGAAAAAATACAATATTTTAAACAAATTATTTTTAATAATCAGAAAATTCAAAACACTAATAATAAAAGTTATTGGTACAAAAAGTGAGATAATAATATTAGTTAATTTTCTTCCATCTATCAAAAAAATTCTTTCAATCTGATAAAATAATAATTTTAAATAATCGTTCAAATTATCTAAAATGAAAACTGGATTAACCAAATCTATTAAAGATCTTGCAGAAGCGATATTATATGGTTTTTGTTTTGCAAAAAATGCAAATTCACCAGCATAATATAAATTATGATATACAGGTAATAACAAGATCCCTAAAAACAAAATCAAGCAAATAATAAATTTTAAATGATTTATATTGCTTCTACTAATTATTAAATATGTAAAAAATATTACCATACACACTAAAAGTAGATTTTGTCTTACAAATGGGATAATGGCCAGTATAGTAATTGCTAAGAATAAATGTTTTTTATTTATTGCTATTAATGAAAATATGAACAGCAATACAACAAACCACTCTGAATAAGTATATAAGATATTTTTAACAGAATAAGGAATTAGTAAAATTACTAATAAAGATAGTATTCTATTAAATTCATATTTTTCTTTAATTTGATTTAAAAAAAAACAAATTGAGAAAAAAAATATAGAAATATTAAATATTTGCATTAGTCTATTTTGACCTCCAAAAATTAACATTTCTAATGCTAAAAGGTATGCAATACCTGGTTGTAGATCTATTAAAGCTTCCTCAGAGTAATTTGACCTTAGAGTTTGGTTATCGATCATGTATTGAGCTGAAAGAGTATAAAATGTGGAATCGTCTCCCTCTAAATGAAAAATTTCATTAAATAAGAACTCATGTAATGGCAAAATTGAAACAAACAAAAAGATAATAAATTTTAAAAAGTGAAAATTTTTCTCAAAAATTAAAAAAATACTATAAAAGAAATAAGGAATAAAAAGGCTAATTGTATGAGGTCCTAAAGCTTGATTATTTTTAAGATTATCAGAAAAAAAAGACGTAAAACAAAAAGACAATAAAGTTATGAGAATAAATAAATAATTATTATTTTCTAATTTTTTTATTTGTTTAACTTCAAATATATAATTTAAAAACTTCTCTAAAATTAAAATATTCATCTAATCTTATTTATTAATTTTTTTTTGAAATTATCATTGCTAGAACAAATTGACCGCAAATTGACATAATTGCCCCATAATGTAAAGATCCAAAAATTAAAATTAGGAAAGCGATATTTTTAAAATTTTTACCAAATAAAAAAATTATAAAAAAGTAAAGTATAAATCCTAATACACCCACTGCATTAAGCATACTTATTAATGAAAAATCTCCTCCTACAATTCTTATTGGCCAATAAATCTGAGTTCAAAAAATACTCTCTTCCATTGATTTATGATTTAAAATTTTACTTTTTTCTAAGTCTGAAAAAATAAATTCATGTCCAGTATAGAAATCTTTTTTTGGAATTTCCTGAAAGTTTAAAGAAATAGATTTAAGGTCATCTATTGAAAAACTATTTAAATTATTAATAGAAAATAAGTTTGAAAATAAATTTAAAATATAATTATCATAGCTGTGTGAAAATGACAATTTTGTTTCTAGCAAAAATATTTTCAAAGTTAAATATTTATAATTAATGACTTCTGTAAAATGATTTATTGGAGATCTAATATTTGAGGTATATAATTCTTGAAATACTAATATCAAACTAATTGAAATTAATCCTAATAAAATTATTTTAAAATTAATTTTTTTTTGTGTAAAAATTTCATATAAAAATATACATAAAAAAATTATGTATCCAGTGTAGCTAAAAGAAAGCAAAATGCATAATATAAATAAAAAATACTCATATTTATAAAATTGATATTTTTTATCATATTTTAAAAAACAAAAAACTGCACAAATAATTGTTATTGATGATGATGTCGATCCAGCAAATCCTATAGGTCTATTATAAAAACCAAAAAATTCATTAGAATGAAAATATTGTAGAAAATTTTTAATTTCTGAAATTGAGTTAACAAGTGTTATCTCTAACAATATTTGTAAACATAAAAATAAAAAAATATACCTATAAAATATATTTGGTATTCTAAAATTATTTATAAAGATTAAAAAAAAAATTATGCCAAACCAATATTGAAAATTTTTAAGTATTTCTGTTAAGTTATTATTATAATTATTAACAATTACAAAATATGATGTTAAAAATAAAAGTGTTATAATTTGGGGAAGAGTTAATTCTAGATTTTTAAAATTTAGAATTAAATATATGCAAACAATTAAGTAAGGTAATATTATTAAGTTATAAATTCCTAATAAATAGTAATATAGACAAGATATAAATCCAACAATAAATACTATAAAATTTTTTTTAATTAGCTTTGTATCCATCATATGTAAAACTTAAGTCAATAAAATAAAATTCTTTTTTAATACTATTAATTTTTTTATATCTTTTTTTTTTAAATTTAGCTGGCCAAGTAATTAAATGAAAATTATTTTTTTTGGATAAATTTTGAAGTTTTTTTTCATACTTTTTTGATCTTTTTATTATCAAAAACCAGGGGTTTAATTTTGCATTATAATTTTTATGAATAATATTGATTTTATTTTTTTCTAAAATTTTACTTAAACTTTGAAAATAACTTTTTTTAATTAATTTTAATTTATTTATGTTTAGCTTTTTTAACTTATCAAAAGAAAAATCATCTATTTTCAAAGATTTATAAGATCTGGCCTGAATATTTATGTAAGGTTTTAGTACTTTTTTAATAATCAAAATACTTGGAAATTTCATTTTTATTAATTTTTTAAACTTGTTTAAAGTATTTGGATGATATTTATCAAGATTTACATTTTTAAATCTCCCATACAAAACACCACCAGAATATAAACCTTTAATTGTTTTATGGGGTGAACTTATTCCAAAATCACAAAAATTACCTAATTCTTTACCATTATAAAGCCCTCCATATCCATGAGCATTATCTTCAATTAAAATTAAATTTCTTTTTTTTGAAAAATTTTTAAATTTTTTAATATTTTGTGGATATCCAAAAAAATGAATAAATAATATAAATGTGAAATTATCAGTTTGTTTTTTTTTTAAATTTATTAAATCTGGTTCAAGATTTTTTTTGACTTTGTAAAATGAAATTTTAAAAAATTTTTTTTGAAAAAAATCAATCACTTCCTCACATATATAATCTGGCAATAATATCGATTTTGGTAAATCTTTATATTTACTTTTTTCAAATACATAATTTAAAGCTGACCTCGAATTTATAAAATAGTGTTTCATTTTATCCAATTTAACGAAAAAAATAGTTTAATTAATTTTATTATAAAAAATTTTAAATTATAGTTCATATATTTTATAGAAATATAAATTAAAGCAGGCAATTTTTTTAGATAACTTCTTGAAGTAATATTATTGTTTCTTTGAACATAATATCCCAAAACTTTTTTAATTGTATGATCTTTTATATTTTTTGAAATTTTCAGCCAAAAATCATAATCTTGTGCATTAGGCAATTTTTCGTTGAAATAAAAATTTTTAATTATTTGCTTATTTAAAACAACTGCAGAGGTAGAGAAAAAATTTTTTTTATATAAATCTGCTTGAATATTATTGAGTTTATTATTTCTTCCATGCCTCAGTATGATTGTTTTTTTATTTATTAAAATAAATTTTTCCCAATGTATAAAAAAATTTTTATTTTTGTGTTTTAAAATTTTTTCTCTAACAACTTTTAGTTTATCTTTATGCCAAAGATCATCCCCATCTAAAAATGCAATCCATTCATAATTTGATAGTTTTATCCCTTTATTTCGAGCCCAACCAGGACCAAAATTTTTTCTAGAATTGATTATTTTATATTTAATTTTGGAATTAAGAATATTTTTTTTTAATAGCTTTAAAGATAAATCTGTGGATCCGTCATTTACAAATATAATTTCAAAATTTTTATATGATTGATTTTTAATAGTATTTATTAATGGTATAATGAAATTTTCTAAATTAAATATAGGACATATTATTGAAAAGAATATATTTTTATTCTTCATTTTTAATTAACCAAGTATCAAGTATCATAATTGAAAACAATAATTGACAATCAGATAAAGAAATTTTTTTTTGATTTACTATTTTATTAATTTCTTTTGAGGAAATGTATTTATTTAAAGTTTTACTTTTAATTTTTTTTATATTTTTCTTAAATTTTTTGTGATTAATCCAACTAAAAACCGGTCCATTAAATCCTTCCTTTTTTTTAAATTTATATTTTGGGAAAAATTTTGAAATTATTTTTCTTAAAGTTAATTTATAATTTAAAAAAGTTTTAGAAAAAATTAAGTTTTCCTCTATTGAAAAAACTTTTTCACATATTTCGTGATCTAAAAAAGGTAATCGCATTTCAACTGAGTTTCTCATAGTAGTAGTATCAGATAAATACAAAATATTATCTTTAAGGTAATTTTTCTGATCGAAAATCATATTTTTCTTTAAAGAATTATTCTGGAATGAATTTACAGGAATTTTTTTTGTTACATTAATACATTTTTTTAAGAATAAATCTTTGTTTTTAAAAATTCTTAAGGTTGTAGAAAAATTGTTCCCACTAATAGAAGTAATATAATTTAATTTTTTTACAAATATTTTATATAAAATATTTGAAACTAATAATGATTTTCTATTTGTAAGTTTAAGTAAAGTACTTAAAATTTTTTTTAATGAAAAATCAAACTGAAACTGTGATTTTATATTCTTGTAATATCTAGAGTAACCTCCAAAAATTTCGTCAGCTCCTGCTCCACTCATTATTACTTTAATTTTATTTTTTTTAGCTGCCTCTGATAGTAGAAAAGATGGTATACCAGCACTATCAGAAATTGGTTGGTCCAATGAATCAACATAATCAGACAATCTTTCAAAAACAATTTTAGCAGTTATATTCTTTTTTAATTTTAATTTATTATTTTTTTTTTTGTATTCGGCTACGAATTCGATTATTTTTTTTTTTGATAATTTTTTAAATTTTTCTTTAATTAGAAAACTGTCCATTCCTCCACTGTAAAATAATCCAACCGGAACATCACTTCTAAGATGTTGTTTAATTGAAAGATTTATTTTTTCATTTATTTCTTCAATTATTTTATCTTTGGAAAGTTTTTTACTTCCTATTTTTATACGCCAATAATTTTTAATTGATATATTTCCATTTTTTACGATTGCGTAATGAGCTTCTGGTAAACTAAAAATTTTCTTCCAAATAGTGTTTGGAGAAGGAATATATCCATATAAAAAATATTCTAATAAACAGTTTTTGTTAATTATAGTATTAATTTTAGTATTTTTTTTAATTGATTTTAAAGTAGACGAAAAAATAAACCTATTTCTATCTTTATAGAAATAAAGAGGTTTCATTCCAAATCTATCACGACCTATAAATAATTCATTTTTCAGATTATCCCATAAAGCAAAAGCAAACATACCTTTCAAATACTTGATGCATTCATGACCATAAATATCGTACAGGTAAAGAATTACCTCAACATCAGAATTGGTTTGAAATTTAAAACCTTTATTTTTTAAAAAATTTCTGAGCTCAATGTAATTATAAATTTCACCATTACAAATTAAGACATTATTATTTTTTTTATTTATTATAGGTTGTTTACCATTTTGAATATCAATAATTGATAATCTTCTCATGCCAAGACCAATATTATTTTTAAAATAATAACCTTCATCATCTGGTCCTCTTTCATAAAGAGCCGAATTCATTTTGTATATTTCTGATTTATCAACCTTTCTTACAAAATCAATTTCTCCACATATTCCACACATATAATTTTTATAATTTTATTGTTAAATTTTTAGAAGATTGGGGCTCCAATAAAAATTTAAACATTCTTTGATCACTTTTTTTACCGTAACCTTCAACTAAAAAAGATTTATATTTAATTGGAAAATTACATTTTATTTGAGTATCTCGTAAATTTTTTAAATGATATCTTACATTTAATTTAAAAAAAGATAAGTTTTTATCAATAATTTTTATTTTCGATTTAAATAACAAAATTTTTCTTTTCCATTTAAAAAAATTGTTGTTTAAAAACAATATCTCATAATAATTTTTATTTTTTTTAATACTATATTCTAAATTATTTTTAAAAAATGAGTAAATAAACAGACGAATATTTTTTGATTTTTTATTTATGAAATAAATTTTGTTATGATCTATATTTCTTGTACCAAGTAAATTGTTATATGTGCACCTTCCAAATTTTGAAAATAAAATTTTTTTTTTATAATAGATTAAAAAATGTCCAACATCATCGTGAGAATGATGGATTAAATTATGCGATAAATCTTTATTAATAAAAGGCAATCTTAAAAATATTACATACTCAAATACTTTTAATTTTAACCATCCACTATGTTTTCTAATATTCGGGTTTTTAATATTATTAGATTTCTTAAAAATGTTTTTTTTAAATTTTAGTTTTTTCCATACCCGTAAAAAATTCTTTTGAACATTTTTATTATTATTGAATAAGTGATTTAAATATTTTGGAGAAAAGTCTGGGGAAATATCTCCAAATAATGGAAATAAATCGATTGATTTATCATTGAAAAAATTACACATTTCCATCATTTTTGAGCAAACATTATCTATTTTTTTAGCTTTAATATTTTTATAATTTAATAGTTTAAGTAAAGAATTAATTTCAAAAACCCATCTTGTAACTAAAAAATGATAATGTGTACTTCCATCTTTTAAAAAACCATCTTCATAAAAAATTTTTTTATTTTTTTCACAAATAATATTTACTCCTGTATCTATTAGTTTTCTGTTTTCTAAAAAATAACCAGCATATATCAGAGCTCTGGAATTATTAATAATATGATTACCTGTTCTATAACCATTAAACTCTAAATTTTTCAATAAAATTTTAATATCTGAAAGTATAAAATTGTAAACTTCTTTTGATAAATTTTTTTTATATAAAATATAATATGTTATTAAGTTAGTTAATCTCTCAGATATATTGTATGGATGAAAACAAATATTTCTAAATTTTCCTAATTTTTTTTTTTTTGTTAAATTGATTAAATTATAGATTTGATTATTTATCCAAAATTGAAATTTTTTATCAATTGACCCCTGATTTATAATGATTTTAATTATCCAATTAAATCTATACAATGAATCTGAATCTTCAATATCATCATATAACCTAGTCCATTCTATTTTTTTTATACTTATTTTTTTTGATGCTAATTCAATTTTATAATTTTTATAATTTTTATAATTTTTATTATACTTAAGATAAGTTTTTTTTTTTACATTTTCTAAATTACTTATTGATGCTAGATAATTTTTTTTGATGGTATTTTTTTCAAATATTTTTTTTAATCTATGTGTAACAAAAACATTAAAAAAAAAAATTATATTTTTAAGAATCATAATATGCTATTTTTTAAATTCAAATATAACTTTTTTAAACTCAGTTTATTCATTATTAATAACAAATAAAAAACTATTAAAAGATATAAAAATTTAATAATAATTTTTAGAATAAAATTTAATTCTACTGATATCAAATTGAGTATTATAAAAATACTAAAAAAATAAATTATATTAATAAATATAATAAATTTTAAATTTAATTTTAAATAATAATTTTTTTGACCATAATAAAATAATGTTAAAGATGAAATAAGACCAGATAGACCAGTGGCAAATATTGCTCCATAAATTCCAAATTTAGGAATTAATAAAATATTGAGAATTAAATTTGTTATTAATGAAATAGAAGATGCATAAACATAATATTTTAATTTTTTTGAAGCTATTAACTGTGCTTTAGAAATTATATTTATAGAGTGTATAATAAAGATGTAGCTTCCAATTAACGGTACATAAATTATAATTTCATAAAATTGTTCGTTTGTAAGTAACTTGATAAGCTCTTCGGAAAAAAATATTATTAATAAACTTCCTATAGCGAAAAAACTTAAAATATAATTATACATGTTAACAATATTATTCTTAGACTCTTGATCATTTTTTTCTGAATTTTTTAGAAAAAAAGGTGTCCATGTTTTTATTGCTGAATCAAAAATTATTTTAGTTGTATTTGCAAACTTATTTGAGAGGTCGTATAAACCTAGTACACTCACTGATTTTAAATAACCTAGCAAATATTTATCTGCACCTTCATTTGTTAATCCAATAATATTATCAGGAACTTGTGGATAAGAAAATTTTAGAGATTTTTGCAAATATAAAAATTTGAATTTTCTGTAAAAAAAAAATTTGGTTGATTTTAATAATATAGGTATAAACAAAAAGTAAACAACTATTGGAGCATAAATTCTGGCTTCAAAAGAAAATGAAAATATTAAAATTAATATAATTGATATAATATGAATAAATATTGAATTAGTAATATTATATTTTAAGTATTTTTTTGGATTTTCTGTAAATATAAAAATATTTAGAAAATAATTATAAATTCTATTTAAAACACCATATACATAACTTAGAAATACAATTTTTTTTAAATTCTCATCCTTAAAAATTAAAATTGAAAAATTTTTTGAAAATAGAAAGATAAGTAAACCAATTAAAATAAATACGACAACTTGAAATATAAGGTTTGTCGTATTTAATGATTTAAAGTTATCTAATTGATCTTTTTCTTTATACTCAAAGAAAAATCTTGTGGTAGCATTGGATAATCCGAAAGAAAAAATTGTTGCTGTTATTTGACCAAATATAAAACTTAAAGCAATTATTCCAAAATCCTCTGGTGTTAAATACCTTGTGTAAATTGGTAATGTTATAAAAGACACGAAATTTATGAATATGGCTCCTTTAATATAATCGCTAGTGTCTTTAAACATTTTTATCTTTTAATACATTTTTTAATTCATTAATTAAATTTTCTATTCTATAATTTTCTATACTAACCAATTCATTAATCTTATTATTTTTTATATTAAGGTGGTCTATTTTTTGGAAAATATTTTTATTAAAATCATCAATATCTTTAAAATAACTTAAATCGAGTTTATTCGATATTTCTTTAAGCCTTAAAGAAGGATCAAATCCAAATATAGGTTTATTAAAGTAAGAGCATTCAAATATAACAGTAGAGAAAGGGCACGCTATACATATGTCAGAGTTTTTTATAATATTGACAGCAGTCAAACCATAATCATTGGCATACAAAATATTTTTATTTTTAAGTAATTCGACTAATTTTGAGTAAATATTATTATTATATTTTCTTTTTTTAACTACTTCTAAATTTGTTTTGGTTTTTAAAATAATTTTTAAGTTTGAATTTTGAGAAATTTTATCAATAAAAAAAATTAAATTTAAATAATCATCCTCAGTATACCATGTTTGAGGACCAAATGAATTGTCAAAAATTGCAATAATTTTTTTATCTTTTTCTGATTTTAAAAGATTATTTATTTTCAAAGAGTCCTCTTCATTTATATTAACTGTGGACAACAACCCAATTTTTTTAAAATGATTAATTTGATTCAAACGATTTTTAAAAAATTCAAACATATTTCTTGTAGATAAAACATAATCAAAATCTAAAAATGTAAAATCAATTGGGGTATTTATATTTTCCTCTGCTTTTAGGCTTGGTGATAAATGACAGCTAAAATATAGAAAAATATTTTTTTTGTTATATTCCCTCCTTAGTGCTGAAAGTTCTCTGTTAACAATCATAGAATTTAAAATAAAATCAAATTCTACTAGCTTACACAATAAACTAAATTTATATTCAAAGATTAATAATTTAATAAATTCTATTTTTTTTAAATATGCAAAACGTTTTAAAAAAAATTTTAAATATTGTAAAAATAAATCTTTTAAGCTTAATTCTTGAGATATTTTAGCTAAATTTATTAAATTATATTTTTTTTCCTCTAATTTTGAAAACCATTTTTTATTATTTGTATTACAAACAAATATAATTTCATCTTTTAATATAATATTTTTCTCAAATATGAAATCTGGATTTACGCTTTCATCTGTAAATAATTGTTCAGGTTCCAAAAAGTAAATACTTGAAAATTTAAATTTATTAAATTTTTTTTTACCAAAAAGATTCTGAATTAAAGAGTATTCTAGGTAAAACAAACCTAGAAAAAAATATAATTTTTTAAACAAATTGCTGATTATAAAATAAATTTTAATTAAAAAATGGATTTTAAATTGTAATTTCAATAAATTAAATTTTTCTAAATCATTAATAATTTTCAAAGATATATTTTTTTTATAAATATAAAAATTAGTTTGATTTGATGTATATTCATCCTTAAAATTTTTATTTAAAAAACAATCAATGATTAAAAGTTCTAATATTTTTTGTGAATAATTTTTTAAATAAGTATTTTTATATTTGTCTTTATTGTCTCCATAAATTTTTCTATAATATTTTTCAGCAATTATTGAGCTTTTTGAATGTAAATTATAATAATCTATCGCATGTAAATAATCGTATAAATTTTCATTTATATTTTTTTTCTTGAGATTTATAAAAAATATTTTTCCTATAATTTTAAAAATAAAACTTCCAAAAAAATTATTAAAAAAAAAATATTTATTTAATTTCATTTTTAAATTTGATTAAATTTTTTAAAATCAAATTCGCAATTTTAAAATCTAAAGCTGTATCTATTTCGATATTTTTGTATTTTTCAAGTTTATAACCAAACGTATTGTTATGAATAAAACTTTTTTTATCAATAAATGTTTTTACATCTGAAATATAAAATGAACCATCTAAATAAAATTCTTTATTTAATTTGTGTCTACTTCTAAATTTTTTATTTTTAGCTATGATTTTTTTGTTTTTTTTCAAATTAAAAATAGATTGTGTGTCAAATTTTTCAAGTTTAGAAACACCTAATAATGATCCCCTCTTTATTTTTTTCATAAAAAAATTAAGAGTTTTTTTAACGTCTTTATAATTAGTTAAAGGTGATGTTGGCTCCAGTAAAATAATAATATCAAAATTTTTATTTTTTTTTTTAAACCAATTTAATATATTTAAAATTACATCTTCTGAGCTAGCACGATCAGTTGAGAGTTTTTTTGATCTAAGAAAAGGTGTTTTGGAGCCATACTTTGCACCTTTTTTTGCATACAACTTACTATTCGTTGATAGAAAAATGTAATCCATCATCAATGATTTTTTTAAAGCGATGATTGGATATGCAAGAAGAGGTTTATTGCCAAATTTAAGTATATTTTTATTTTTTAATCCTTTGCTTCCTGAGCGCGCTGTAACAACGCCTAAAATTTTTTTTTTTTTAATCATAGCGGGAAAGTTTTTTTATACTCATCCCATTGTCCTATATCTATCCATGATCTCTCATTAATTTTATAATATCCAATTTTTTTATTTTTTTTTAATAAACTTTTTATCAAAACATTCATATCAATTTTAGATTTTATTTTTAAATTCTTCAAAATTTTAGAGGATATAATATAAAAACCTATATTAGTTAACATTTCAAACTCTGGTTTTTCTTTTATATCCCTCACTTTTAAACCTCTTTTATCAATCACGACTGAGCCGTAAGGTGATTTTATTTTATTTGGAGAAATAACAACAGTTAAATCGTTTTCATATTTACTATGGGATTTATAAATCTTTTCAATATTAGAATTCAGTAGTATGTCACAGTTTGTAACAATTAAATTTTTTTTCTTAAAATTTTTAAAGTATTTCAAACAACCCGCTGTACCCAAGGGCATATTTTCATTGATGTATTTTATTTTGTTAAGATGTTTATTTGAATTTAAATATGATTTAATTACTTTTGATTTATAATTTAATGAAACGTAAATATCATTGATATTAGATACTATAAATTTTTCAATAATTATCTCTATAATTGGTTTTCCTTTTATTGGTATTAACGGCTTTGGAAGTACTTTTGTAAACGGATCTAACCTTGTGCCCTTTCCTCCAGCCATTATTAGCGCAGCTATAGAATTTTTTTTTTGTGTTTGATCTTCCTTTATAAATTCATTTAAAAAAAAGACTTTTTTAATAGTTTTATTTTTTTTCAATATTGGGATTAAATCTATTTTTTTTTCAATAAATATCTTTTCAATTTTCTCTAAAGAGTAATTTTTTTCAAAAAAGTATAAAGGTTTTTTGTTATAAATAGATTTAATTTTTTCGCCAAGTTTATAACCTTTGGATATTTTTTTTCTTAAATCTCCATCTGAAAGAACACCTAAAAATTTTTTCGTATTGTTTAACACAATTAAACATCTACACCCATTACTATTAATCTTTTTTAAAGCATTAATAACACTTGTCTCTTCTTTGCAAAAAAAAATAGATTTCATTTAATTTTAATAATATTTTCCTCTACTTTTTGAAAAATAAAATGTCCTAAGAAAATATGACTTTCCTGAATTCTTGCAACATTATTTGAATTAACTATTAAATTCAAATTTGAAAACTTTTTAGCCATACCTCCTTTTTGCCCTAGGAAACTTATTGTTTTTATATTCTGCTTTTTTGCTTGTCTTATGACATTTATTATATTTTTCGACATCCCTGAAGTTGAAATACTTATTAAAACATCATTTTCGCTTCCTATGGCAGATAATGATCTAGAAAATATTTTATCAAAACTATAATCATTTCCACATGCAGTTAATGTTGATGTATCAAGTGCCAAAGAAATTACAGGCAAAGATTTTCTGTTAACATTGGGTCTTAATCTCACTAAAAATTCTGCTGCTAAATGTTGAGCATCTGCTGCTGAACCTCCATTACCACAGATCAAAATTTTATTTCCATTTTTCAAACACTCTGTAAGTATTTTAATACTTTCGTTAATTTGACTTGATATTTTTATTAAAGATTTTTT
>MDTA01082341.1_pt1 | contig 15507 bp, 17 predicted proteins | sample 811151 | NCBI WGS metagenome assembly MDTA01 (sample SAMN05326648, study PRJNA326480) | marine metagenome | isolation source: seawater | place: Indian Ocean: South | collected 2010 | reverse complement strand
TCCTTTATTAATTAATGGTGTAAATTTAATGCATCATTTAAATAGATGCAGGTTAGTATTGCAAATACATAAGCTTGTAAAAATGCTACTAGTATTTCCAAACCAGTTAATGCAACTGAGAAACTAAGTGGTAACCATCCACCTAATATTCCTAAACTTACCACAAAACCTCCAAATACTTTCAACATAGTATGTCCAGCCATCATGTTGGCAAATAAACGAACCGATAAACTAACAGGTCTACTTAAATATGAAATAATTTCAATAACAGTAATTAAAGGTAATAAAATTGCAGGAACACCACTTGGAACAAAAATACTTAAATACTTAAAACCGTGTTTGATAAAACCAATCAATGTCACAGCTATGAAAATAAATAAAGCCATAACGAGAGTTACAATTATATGACTTGTTACCGTAAATGAATATGGGAGCATACCAACCATATTACAGAATAAAACAAACATAAATAAACTGAAAATGAAAGGAAAATATGGTTTCGCTTTTGATCCAGCGGTATCACTTATCATCTTAGCTACAAATGTGTATGACATTTCAGCTACAAGCTGAATTTTACTTGGAATAATTTTTTTATCTTTAGAACCTAAAAATAAAAATAATAGAATTATTGAGGCACTTATTAACATAAATAAACTCGCATTAGTAAATGATAGGTCTATTCCAGCAATCTTTATTTCTGGTCCAATTTTGTGGACTGTAAATTGTTGCATTGGATTACTTGCCATATATATCCTATTCTTCTCTCTGCATTTTATTAGCTGCCCTTATTACATTTAACATGCCCGCTGCCGCTCCTAAAAAAAAGAAAATTATTATTAACCAAGGTTTAGTATCAAACCAACTATCTAAAATAAACCCAATTATTGTCCCAACTCCTACAGCAGCCACTAATTCAGTGCCTAATTTAAATGCGGTGCCCATAAAAGACCCTTTTTTTTCATTGTTCGACGGAGATTTTTTTTCTATTTGCGATTTTGCAATTTTTAGGCGAGTTTTAAAATCATTACTAAATTTCATTAAAATTTTATGCTACTAATTCCTCTGCTTTTTGAAGGTCAACTGCTACAAGCTGACTTATACCTTGTTCAGCCATTGTGACACCATACAATCTGTGCATTCTAGACATTGTTAAAGCATGGTGAGTGATTATAATAAATTTTGTCTTTGTTATTTTAGTTAGCTCATCTAGTAACGCACAAAATCTTGTAACATTTGCGTCATCCAAGGGGGCATCTACTTCATCAAGAACACAAATAGGGGAAGGGTTCACTAAAAAAACCGCAAATACTAAAGACAAAGCTGTTAGCGCTTGTTCCCCCCCTGATAACAATGTTATTGATTGAAGTCTTTTTCCTGGAGGAGATACATACATTTCTAGTCCAGCTTCTAAAGGATCATCAGAGTCCACCAGTTCTATTTTTGCTGATCCACCACTAAACAATTTTGTATAAACTTCATTAAATTTCCTATTAACTTTTGTAAAAGCCTCCAGTAGTCTTTCTCTTCCTTTTTGATTTAGTTCATCTATACTTGTCTTTAATTTAACTATCGCAGAGTATAAATCTGATCTATCGTCCTCCATTTTTTTAATTTCTTGCTCATATTTTTTAGTTTCTTCATCAGCGCGCAGATTGACTGAACCCAAAGAGTCTCTTTGTTTTTTTACCTTTTCAACTTTCTGTACTTGATCATCAATATTAGGAAAATTTTCTTGAGGTAAAGAGCTTAAATCCGATAGAGCTAATAATGAATTTTCATTATCAATATTTAAATCATTTCTTACAGAGTACATTAAATCTTTTTTTCTATTATCAATACCATCAACTGTAGCCTCGTTCCTTGCTTTATTTTCTTTTAAATCAGAGAGTTTTAATTGAATTTCCTTTAAATTTTCATTGATGAGATTATATTTTTTTTCTGCTTCGTCTAACTCATACTCTATTTCTTGATTTCTTTTTTTGGTATTTTCTAAATTTTGTAAATTTTGTCCTTTAGATGTAGCAATTTTTTCTGGGTTTTTTTGATTTTCCTCTAATTCTAATTGTAATTTACTTTTTCTTTCGTTTAATTCTGAAATCATTTTTTCGGAATTTGTTTTAAGATTTCTCCAATTTTCTAGTTCAACATCTATATTTTTTATCCTCTCTTTCCTTTTAATTGAATCACTTTGGATAGACTTATTTTTCCCAAACTTTTCTGCGTAATCTTCTTGTGAAAGAGTTATTTTTTTGACTAGCTTTTTAAGTTTTTGAAATATTTCTTTTGAGAGTTTTTTTTCTTTATCAATAAAACCTTCAATTTCATCAAGCAAATCATCTAATTTAGTCTGAAGTTCTTCCAAATTGTTTTTTGAGACATTTAAATCTTTATAAGAAGCTGTTTCAACATCTAGCAACTCATTTTCGGTTTTCAAAAGCTCTTCCTTTTCCTTTGAAATTCTTTTTTCATTCAATCCAGCATCCAAAGAAATACTTCTTTCTCTTTCTAAATCTGACTCTATAGTTTTTATTGATTTTTCTAATTTTCCTTGTAAAGATTTAATTCTTGTTTCCTCTTCCTCAAGCCCTGCCATATCCAAATTAATTTTTTGAAGTTTTGCCATACTCTCCATCTTTTTATCTCTTAATGGTGAAAGTTTTTTATTTTCTTCAGCTAATAGTGTACTATTGTGATTATAATCAATATTTATTGCACTTATTTCATCATCTAACTCACTTAGTTTTTCAATTATTTGTTTTTTATCTTTTTCTATTTCTTGAATTTTTAAATAATATAATCCAGCTTCTATACTCTTAATTTCTTTCGATATTTCTTTATATCTTGTTGCTTCCTCCGCTTGTTTTTTTAAATTATCTAATTGCTTTTGTTGTTGTTTTTTCAGCTCGTCTGCTCTTTTTAAATTATTTTCAGCTGCGTTTAATCTCGTTTCTGCCTCTTGTCTTCTTGCATGAATTCCTGAAATTCCTGCCGCTTCCTCAAGTATTGACCTTCTTTCTATCGGCTTCGAGGTAACTAACTGACCTATTTTTCCTTGGCTAATTAAAGACGGAGAATGAGCACCAGTGGATAAATCTGCAAAAAAAGTTTGAACATCTCGAGCTCTCACCTCTTTACCATTTATATAATATTTAGATCCCTTATCTTTTTCTATTTTTCTTTTAATTAAAATTTCATCCAAATCATTGTACTGAGAAGAGAGTTCTTTTGACTTGTTGTCTAATAATAACTCTACTTCTGAAATATTTTTTGAAGGTCTGTTTGACGTTCCTGAAAATATAACATCCTCCATGCCTGAGCCTCGCATACTCTTGGCGGAGTTTTCTCCCATACACCATCTTAAAGCCTCCACGATGTTTGATTTTCCACATCCATTTGGCCCAACAATACCTGTTAACCCGTCTTCAATTAATATAGTTGTTTTTTCTGAAAAAGATTTAAAACCATTTATATCTAATTTTTTAAAACTCATTTATAGAAGTTTTTCTATTGCTTTCTTAAATTTATCGTAATTATGTTTTCCTTCAAATTTTTTCTCATTTATATAAATAGTTGGAGTCGATTGAATTTTATAATTTTTCTGTGCTTGAATTCTTTCATTTAAAATTTGATCTTGTACTAAATCATCTTTTAAACAATCGTTCATTTTACTTTCATTTAATCCAAATTTAAGTCCAATTTCTTTTAAAGAATCGTTTATAGGATTTATATCAGATCCTACCGCCCATTGATTTTGTTTTTTATAAATTTCACCTAATAATTGATAACTTTTTTCAACATCTAGTTGGCATCTCACAATGATTTCTGCATTGAGTGCAGCTAAATCTAAAGGAAATGCATGATGTTCGAACCTTACTATTTTTTTATTTATAAATTCTTTTTTTAGATTTTCAAAAATATTAATATGAAAATTTGCACAATGAGGACAAGTCAAAGAAGAGAAAACTTTCACTGTTATTTTGGCATCAGCACTTCCAATGCTAAGAACATTGTTATTAGAGTTAGCTGACGAAGGAGTAATGGCTAAAATAAAAATTATAAATATAAATGATTTAATTTTTTTCATTGAATGTTTTAATTAGATTATTAAGGGATTTTTTTAATTGATCATTGTTAACTTTATCAATTTTTTCATTTATCTTAGCAATGTTTTTAATTTTTAAAATCTTTTTATCTTTATAATCAACTTTCTCTTGAACAATTTTAAGATATATTTGACTTATGCAATTATAACCAAAAAAACTATTTATTTTATCCATTATCTCTTTTTTTTTATATTCAATTTCCAACTCTTTTCCATGAATAACGTTTAGCACCATAATACCATCTTTCATTTCTTTACTCATTTTAACTGATACAGGGTAACAAGAGTCATAAATATTTTTACTTACCATTTTTGTCCAATTATCAACAATATTTGAATAGTTATATCCACCTTTTTTTAAATATTTTTTTAAAGTTTTTGGAATTGAGCTTGAGAAAGGTTTAAGCCCTTGTATGAAATTCTTCGATTTATTATTATCATTGTTATGCATATAAGATTTAATTTAGCAAAAAAAATTCTTAGTTGGTATGATAATAATAAACGCAAGTTACCATGGCGTGTTAGTAAAACTTCTCAAAAAAAGCTTTATTATAGACTTTTAAGTGAATTTATGTTGCAACAAACTCAAGTTAAAACAGTTATTCCATATTTTAAAAAATTTACTAAAGAATTTAAAACATTAAAATCTCTTTCAATTAGTAACGAGAAAAAAATTTTAAAATTATGGGAAGGTTTGGGATACTATAGAAGGGCCAGAAGTCTTTTATCAACTGCAAAAATACTGGTTGAGCAATATAATTCAAAGTTACCGATCACAATTAAAGAACTAAAAACACTTCCTGGCGTTGGCGACTATACTGCTAATGCACTATTAGGATTAGTTTATGACAAACCCACAATTGCGATCGATGGAAATGTAAAAAGGGTATTTTCCAGATTAATAAATAGAAAAGAAGACAAAATCAATTTTGAAAAATTTATAGAGATAAATAAAAAAAATCTTTTCAGCACAAAAAGAAATTCTGATTTAATTGAAGCTTTAATGGAATTCGGAGCTCTAATTTGCAAACCTAAGGACCCAAAATGCGGTATTTGCAATTTGAATAAAACTTGTAAGTATTTAAAATCTAACAATAAAATAAAATTTACTAGAAAAAAAATGATTAAAAATAAGAATTACGATGTTTTTTGTTATATTAATAATAAAAAGCAAATCGCTTTAACAAAAAATAATAAAATAAGTTTTTTGAAAAATTTTAATATGCCTAGGATAAAAAGAACAATTCTCTCTAAAAACAATCAAGATTGGAAATTTCTCATAAATTATAAAAATTCTATTTCAAATTTAAGATTAAATATTAATTTATATTATAAATTTTCTGACAAAATTCCATCATCTTATAATTGGTACTCTATAGAAGAAAATAAAGAATTTATTCCCAGTTTTACTAAAAAGATATTTAGACAAGTCTCAACTTTATTTTAATGAAAAAAAAATTCGCAATTATTGGTGCTGGCATTGCAGGACTTACTCTTGCAAATTTAGTTAGAAAAAATTCTGATCACGAATTTATGTTATACGAAAAACAAGATAGTTTATCTCTTGAAGAAGGTTACGGAATTCAATTGTCGACAAATAGTACAAAAATTTTGAACAGTATTGGTTTTGATAAAATTGATTATAAAAAAATTTATCACCCAAAAGGCTTAGATTTTTATAATATTCAAAATAAAAAAATTTGTGATTTAGATCTTACTCAATTTAATACTGACACAAATAAATATACCACATTACAAAGATCGACCTTAATTGAGTTTTTAAAAGATGATATTTATACTCAGCATTTAAGATTTGGGAAAAGAATAAAAGAAGTCTCAGAACTTAAAGGAAAAGTGCTTATTAAATTTGATGATAACACCAATGATCTTGTTGATATGGTTATTGCTGCAGATGGTATCTTTTCAAATACAAGATCTTTTTTCGAAAAGAAAAAAAATGAACCAAAATTTAAAAAATCTGTTGCGATAAGAACAATTCTTAAATCGAAATCTGAACTAAACATCGATGAGGAAAGAATAAGTTTAATGATGGGAAAAAACTGTCATGTTGTAATTTATCCAATAAATAAAAATAAAGAACTAAATTTCGTATGTATTATCAGACAAAAAGACTATGATCCTGATAATGTAAAGTTTTTGGTCGATAAAGTAACAAGCCAAAATCAGTCTCTTAAAAAAGCCTTTGAAGGAAATTTAAAATCTTGGCCTTTATATTCCACGCCTAAAATACTTCCCTCATCAAACAGCAAAGTATTTTATATTGGAGATGCTTTTAACGGTTTTTTACCAACATTAGCTCAAGGAGCAGGACAATCTATAGAAAGTGCAAATGAGTTATTCAATTTATTAAACTCAGAAAATGCAGATATTCATAATTTGTATTTTCAAGCGAGATCGAAGAGGGCTGAAGTTGTCAGAAAAAGATCAAATTTAAATTTCATAGCTTTCCACTTTTCGAGTTCAATAATGCAAGCAATTAGAAACCTTTTTATGAAGTTTTTAGTGAAAAGAAAAAGTTTTATCAGCTCTTATTTGGGGACTGTTTATAAAAATTAGATCTGTCTTTCTTCAATAAATTTTTGTCTCAGATTATCAATCAAAATAGTAGATCCATTAATATTACAGTGCCAATAAGTCCACCCATTATAACTTTCAGTACCCATTATTTTTGCTGCAATTTTGTGAATTGAACCTTCAGACTCTTTATATCTTATGCTTCCATCTACCATTATTTTTGCGTTAACTTTTTTCTTTGAGTCAAATAAAATTGTTCCAGGTTTTATTATCCCTAATTCAACTAGAGAGCCAAAAGGTATTCTGGGTTTTGACCTATTATTTTGAATTGTATCAAGATAATCATCTTCAATTTTTGCAGTTTTGCTTATTCTTTCTTTTGCTGCCAAAAAGTATTTTTTGTCTTTTTCAATACCATAATAATTTCTACCTAACTTTTTAGATACGACCGCGGTGGTTCCAGTGCCCAGAAAAGGGTCGAAAACTAAATCACCTTTATTTGTGGTAGATAGAATAATTCTATGAATTAATGCTTCTGGTTTTTGCGTAGAGTGAATTTTTTTTCCGTCTTTCTTTAATCTCTCTTTTCCATTGCAAATCGGCAGCACCCAGTCCGATCTCATTTGCAAATCATCATTTAGGCATTTTAAAGATTGATAATTAAAAGTGTATTTTGATTTTTTGTTTTTTGAAGCCCAGATTAAAGTTTCATGAGCATTAGTGAATCTTGTTCCTTTAAAGTTAGGCATCGGATTATTTTTTCTCCAAATGATATCATTAAGTAACCAATAACCTAAATTTTGTAAGTGATAACCTATTCTAAAAATATTATGATAAGAGCCAATTACCCATATACTCCCATTATCTTTTAAGACTCTTTTACATTCTGTTAACCAAGCTATGCAGAAATTGTCATAATGTTTAAAACTGTTAAAATGATCCCATATATCATTTACTCCATTTACTTTGCTAGAGTCTGGTCTGGTTAATTTTTCACCGATCTGCATGTTGTAAGGCGGGTCAGCAAATACCAAATCAAAAGTTTTATCAGGAATTTTTTTTAATTCCTTAAGACAATTACCATTTAAAATTTTGTTAGAAAATTTTGACATTTTCTTGATTCAACTCTAAATTGAATCAAGGGTCAAACTGTTTTAGAAAAAAAAAGAGTCCTTTTGTGCTTAAAGCTACTTTCTCGACAATATCTTGTGTACTGGTCTAAAACTTTTTCTGTGGTGTCCAGTTACTCCAAAACGTTTCATACCCTCTAAATGAGCTTTAGTACCATAACCAAAATTTTTCTCCCAGGCATAATTAGAAAATTTTTCAGATAATTTTATCATTAAATTATCTCTAAAAACTTTTGCAATAATAGATGCTGCGCTAATTACTTTAATTTTTTCATCTCCCTTAATTATTGTTTTAAAGTTCTTGAGATTTTTTGGAGCAAAATTACCATCAATTAGGATTATACTCGGACTAACCGACAACTGATGAATTGCCCTTCTCATGGATAGCAGAGAGGCTTGTAAAATATTTAATTTAAAAATTTCTTTTACAGAAGCGATGCCTATTCCGTAATAAGAATTTAATTTAATGTGCTCAGAAATTTCTTTTCTTTTTTTGAAAGGGATTTTTTTTGAATCTTTTAATAGTCTTAGATTAATGTTCTTTTTGAAAATCACAGCCGCTGAAACAACTGGACCCGCAAGACAGCCTCTGCCTACTTCATCAACTCCAGCAGTAATAAGTTTTTTTTTCAATTAAATTTTTAGTTTACTTTTTTTTTCTTTAATCATTTTAAGATCAATCCAGGACAATTTTTTCTGAGCTGGCTGTCTCATTAAAAAAGCAGGGTGGAACGTTGTAATAACTGAAGTTTTACAAGTTCCAATTTGTTTTTCAATCCATTTACCTCTAGCTTTTGATATTACCTCTTGATCTCCAACTAAAGCATTTAATGCTGTACTACCTAATAATACTAAAATTTTAGGATTAATGATTTCAATATGTTTTACTAAAAAAGGTAAATATCTTGCTATTTCTTTTTCCGTTGGTCTTCTATTTTCTGGTGGTCGGTAATTGACGACATTTGTTATATAAACATTAGTACGATCTAGATTTATTGAAGCAAGCATTTTGTTTAATAATTCTCCAGCTCTACCTACAAAAGGAAGACCTTCTTTATCCTCATTTGAACCTGGACCCTCTCCAACTAACATTATTCTCGCTTTAGGGTTGCCGTCGGCAAATACAATGTTGTTTGCGTTTTTTTTTAAATCACAGTCTTTAATGAGTGAGATAGACTTAGATAATTTCTCTAATTTTAAAGCTTTGTCTTCGCTGATGTTAAAAGAGTTTTTTTTATATCTATTGATTGCTTCGTTATTGTAAATTAAATTATGATTAATAAAGTTATAAAACTTAATTGATTTTAACGTTTTGGAATTGATTTTTTTTATCATAATAATTTATGAACACTTATAGCCTCAAATTTAAAATTATATTACAAATTTTTTTAATTATCATATTTTTTTCTACACTTCATGCTAGAAATTTAGATAAGTTTAATAAAGGCAATTATATTTCAGATTATTTTTCTGGTATCTTGCTTTTGAATAATAATCAATATGATCAGTCTTATAGGTATTTGAGAAAACTGGATGGACTCGAAGATAGCCATAAAGATTTCCCATCTAAATATCTTTTTTCTTTGGTAAACACTGAAAAATTTAACGAAGCCTTTATCTATTCTAGAAAACTAGAAAAAAAAAATTTAGATAGTTTTGAAAGTGACTTAATAATAGGTGTTTATTTTCTTAAAAACAAAAAATACAATTTAGCAAATAAATATTTCAATAAACTTAAAAACAAAGACTCTAGATTTATTCTAAATAATTTTTTATCCAACTCTCTTGTGAATTGGACAAGTTTTAAAAACATGGATTTAGCTTACGCAATTAAAAGAATGGAGACTATGGATAAAAGATTTGAGAATCTTAATAGTATACAAAACGTTTTTTTACATTGTTTCTTTGATAGCAAAAAAACAGAACAGTTTTTTGAAAACTTGTCTTTAAATCAAAATATAGATTTTTCAAGATACAATTATTTCTATGCAAATTATTTAACTAAGAAGGGAAAAATTGATCAGGCAAAAAAAATTATAACTTCCTCTCTGGAATTATACCCAAGAAATTTATTACTAAATCAATATCAATTCAATTTGACTTCTGGAAATTTTAAAAGAAGTTTTAATTGTCAAAATTTATCTCACATTGTCGCTGAAATTTTTTATGTAACTGCAAATGCTTTATCATCACAAAATATTTTTGCTTCTTCAAATTTTTATTTAAATCTTGCTAAATATTTGAACCAAGATTTTATACCTTTTAATGCACTATTAGCTGAAAATTATTTTAAAACTGAGGATTTTCCAGTAGCTAAAAAAATTTATAAAGATTTAAGTGAAAAAGGTGATGCTTTCTTTTGGCATAGCGCTAAACAAAACGCAAAAATTTTAATTAAAGAAAAAAAACGACCTCAAGCAATTAAATTAATTTCAAAATCTTACAACAAATTATTGAAAAAAAATATTTATGAAACATATGACTATGCTGTATTTTTGAAAAACAATGATCAGTATAAAAATTCAATAAAATTTTATACTGAAATAATAAAAAAAATTGATAAACAACATCCACTGTATCCAAAAGTGATGGATGGGAGAGGTGTATCTTTTGAAAGACTAGGAGAATGGGATAAAGCAGAAAAAGATTTATTGTTATCATTGAATGCAGATCCAGATCAAGCTTATGTAATTAATTACTTAGCATACTCATGGATTGAGCAAGGAATAAAAATAGAAAAAGCTTTAGAAATGCTTAAAAAAGCCAACGACTTAAAATCTAATGACCCTTACATAATTGACTCTTTAGGCTGGGCTTTATTTAAATTAAAAAAATATGAGGATGCAAAATATTATTTACAATCTGCAGTCAAATTAATGCCAGCTGATCCAGTAGTAAATGATCACTATGGAGATGTATTGTGGATGAATGGTGATAAAATTCAAGCAAGATATTATTGGAACTACGTATTAAATCTCAAAGAAACAGAAAAAGATATGAGGGATGATATTAATAATAAACTTATATCAGGTCTTTAAATTAAAATGAAATTAAAATCTTTTTCAAAAATTAATTTATCATTATCAATAAATAAAAAATTTAAAAAAGGATTACATGATATTCAGTCTTATTTTTGCTTAATAAACTTATTTGATATTATTGAGATTAAAAGAATTAAGAATAAAAAAGATATAATTAAATTTAAAGGTCGTTTCGCACAAAACGTTAAAAAGAAAGAAAATTCGGTCAAAACAGTTCTAAGAATTTTAAGACGAAAAAATCTTATAAAAAATAATTATTTAATAATAATAGATAAAAAGATTCCAGTTTTTGCAGGACTAGGAGGTGGGACAAGTAACGCGGCTTGTCTAGTGAGGCATTTTGTAAAAAAAAAAATAAACAAAGATTTGTTCGAAATACTTTCTAAAAAAATAGGTTCTGATTTAAATCTATTTCAACATAATCAAGGTTTCCTTGAAAATCTTAAAACAATAAGGAGACTTAAAAAATCTTATAATCTATTTTTTTTACTTGTTTATCCCAATATTAAATCTTCAACTCGTGACATCTACTCAAAAGTTTCAAAATTTTCTACAAAATCAAAATATAATTATCAAAAAATTAATAATAAGGAAAAATTTATTAGCTTGCTTAAAAATTCAAAAAATGATCTTCAATTTATTGTTGAAAAAAAATATCCTAAGATAAAAAATTTAATTTTAAAGATCGGTGAAAAAAAAGGTTGTTATTTTTCTCGAATAACTGGATCTGGGTCAGTTTGTTATGGTATCTTTCAAAGTGAAAAAACAGCGAAATTTGCTTTAAAAAGAATAAAATTAGAATATCCTAATTATTGGTCGGCTATTGTGAAAACTATTTAATTTCTCTGTTTTATGATATATCACAAATCTGTATTGGGGCATAGCCAAGCGGTAAGGCAGCGGTTTTTGATACCGCCATCCTAGGTTCGAATCCTAGTGCCCCAGCCAAGTAAATATGGTTTATCTTACTTTCAATATTATAAAAAAGATTAGTAGGACTTTTTTTCCTTTTTATAAAAATAGTGAAATAAAATTTGTATTCAAAAAATTGGAACAAGATAATATTAACGAACAAAGATTAGCAATGTTTGTCGGTGGTTGTGTTAGAAAATATCTTTCAAATAAAGAAATAGATGATATTGATATAGCTACAGTTTTCACGACTGAACAAATAAAAGAAAAATTCAATAATACGAAGTTTAAAGTTGTAGACAGCGGGGTAAGACATGGAACTGTTACGTTGATTTCCAGTAGGTTGAAATTAGAACTTACAACTTTACGAAAAGATTTAAAGACGGATGGTAGACATGCTGATGTTGAATATATAAATGATTGGCAAATAGACTCTGAAAGAAGAGATTTTACCATCAACGCTATTTACTTAGACAACAAAGGAAAAATTTTTGATCCTCAAGGAGGGGTAAATGATTTAAAAAATAATTTTGTGAAATTTATTGGCAACCCTCAAAAAAGGATTCAGGAGGACTACTTAAGAATTATTCGATTAATAAGATTTTCATTAGAGTACGGAAGTGAAATCGAGGAAAAAATAGCACAAATTGTCAAACTTAATCTAGATGGAATCAAGAAGATTTCTAAAGAGAGAATATTAAATGAACTATTTAAAATTCTACAAATTGAGCATTTTATCAAGATTAATAATAAAAGAAATTTAAAAGAACTTTTTATTTTAATTTTTCCTGAACTAAAAAATTTAGACCGTTTAAAAAGATTAGATAAGATCTCCAAAACCTCGGAATTAAGCAAAGAAATATTATTGTCAGTTATTTTAATAGATAATAAAGATAATCATGAATATTTTTCTCATAAATATAAAATTTCCAACGATTTAAAAGATCAACTTAATTTAATTGCAAAAAATTTCGCAACTTTACAATTAGATAAAAAATTTTTTTCAACTGATTTAAAAAAAAATATTTATTTCTACGGCAAAGAACACCTAATTGCGCTTAATATTCTTAATTTTTCTGTTAATGGAAAAATTAAGTTAAATGACTATAAAATTATATTAAATAAAATAAAAGATTTTGACATACCAAAATTTATTTTCGATGGAAATTTTTTAAAAGCAAATGGTATGCAGGAAGGAAGTTTAATCGGAAAGACTTTGAAATTAATAGAAAGTGAATGGTTAAAAAATGACTTTAAAATTTCAGAAAAAAGAGCACTGGAGATTATTGAAAAACAAAAAAATTAGACGTACTCCACATCTTTAATCTCAAAATTTTTTTCTCCAGAGGGAATATTTGCGCTTACCATATCTCCTTTATTTTTGCCAATTAAAGCTTTTCCTATTGGACTTTTATAAAAAATTAGATTTTTGGATATATCAGCTTCATCTTGACCAACTAATTTGTAAGAAATAATTTTGTTTGTTTCAAGGTCTTGAACTTTAACAGTAGATCCAAATATAACTTTTCCATTATTCTCAATTTTGGTTACATCAATAACATTTGCCCTTGCAATCAAATCATTTATTGCGATTACTCTACTTTCAATCAAAGCTTGCTGTTCTTTCGCAGCATGATATTCAGCATTTTCTTTTAAATCTCCATGGGATCTTGCTTCAGCGATAGCTTCAACTACTTTTGGTCTTTGAACAATTTTTAAATTTTCTAACTCTGATTTTAAATTCTTAAGACCAGTTACAGTAATAGGCTCTTTGTCCATAATTCATTTCCATTTTGCTTCTGGTGGAAGCGACATAAATATCGACTGAATATTCCCACCAGAGTTTAAACCAAATTTTGTACCTCTATCATATAAAAGGTTAAACTCAACATATCTTCCTCTCTTAATCAATTGTTTTTCTTTATCTTTTTTTGTCCACTTAGATCCTTTTTTTCTGTTTATTATTTTTTTTGAAATATCCATAAAAGTATAACCAAGTTCTTTTATAAATTTAAAATTTTTTACCCAATTTTTAGTCTCATAATCGAAAAATATTCCTCCTATCCCTCTAATTTCTTTTCTATGTGGTAAATAAAAATATTCATCACACCACAATTTATATTTAGAATAATTTTTTTGATTTTGAAAACACACTTTTTTTAGCATTTCGTGAACTAGAGCTTTTTCTCTATTATCTTTAAAGCTTGGTGTCACATCCATGCCGCCTCCAAACCACTCTTTGGAAGTTACGATAAACCTCGTATTAAAATGTATTGCGGGTATCTTTGGGTTTTTCATATGAGCTACAACTGATATACCTGAGGCCCAGTATTTTCCATTAGATTTAGCTCCTAATATTTTTTTTCTGAATTTTTTTTCAAAAATTCCGGAAACAGTTGATTTATTTACACCAACCTTTTCGAAAACATTTCCATTTGTTAATAATAAAGCTGTTCCTCCACCTTCTTTCTTTTTGTTTTTTGTCCAATTTCTTTTAACAAATTTTTTTCTCCCTTCTTCAAGATTTTCAAATTCTTTGCAAATTTGAGACTGTAAAAAAGAAAACCAACTATCAACTATTTGTTTTTTTAAATCTGATTTCATTATTTGTTAAAAAAATTAAGTTGTTTTAAAGCTTCAGAAGTTACTATAGCAACTGTCATAGCAACATTAAGAGAACGAGTTTTTTTATTCATCGGAACTTTTAATTTATTTTTAATCGTAGAATGTAAATATTCAGGAACCCCGGCGCTTTCTCTACCAAATAAAAGCATGTCATCTTTTTTAAATTTAAACTTATGATATGACTTTTTAGCTTTAGTTGTCATTAAAATAATTCTTGATTTGGAGTTTTTTTTCAAAAATATATCATAATCTTCATATCTAAATATTTTACTGAAACCAATATAGTCCATGACCACTCTCTTAAATCTTGAGTCGTTCAAATTAAAGCCACAAGGTTCAATAATGTGCAATTTTAGATCTAAACAAGCGCTTAACCTGATTATTGCAGCAGTGTTTTGAGGTATGTCAGGTTTATAAAGAGCAATGTGCATTATTAAGGCTTAATTTACTTAATTTCTGTGTCATTCTGACCCTAGAAAATAGAATTATTTAGTCTTATTTATAATTTACATTATAAACACATAAGAAAATGAGCAAAGAAGAAAAAAAAGTAAATCGTAGAGACTTTTTATTTACAGCAACTTACACTGTGGGGGCCGTTGGCGTGGGTGCAGTGATTTGGCCTATGATTGATCAAATGAATCCCGATAAAGCTCAAAAAGCTTTAGCTACAACCGAGGTAGACATTAGCAATATTGAACCTGGAAAATCTATTACAGTTTTATGGAGAGGAAAACCTGTTTTTCTGAAAAGAAGAACTCAAGAAGAAATAGCGGAGGCCAGAAATGTGAATTTGGACGATTTGCCAGATCCACAAAAAGATCAAGATAGAGTAAAAGAAGGTAAGGATGAATGGTTGGTAATGTTAGGAGTCTGTACTCACCTTGGTTGTGTTCCTTTAAAAGATAAAGGTGACTACAATGGTTGGTTTTGCCCTTGTCACGGTTCACATTATGACGTCTCTGGTAGAATTAGAAAGGGACCAGCTCCTACCAACATGGAGATACCTAAATTTGAATTTGTTAACAACAACACAATAAAAATTGGATAATAAATAATGAGTGAACACGAATATACACCTAAATCTAAAGCAGGAAAATGGTTTAACGATCGTTTGCCTTTACTTACTCTTGGGGCACATTTAACCGATTATCCTACACCT
>MDTA01190053.1_pt1 | contig 15509 bp, 21 predicted proteins | sample 811151 | NCBI WGS metagenome assembly MDTA01 (sample SAMN05326648, study PRJNA326480) | marine metagenome | isolation source: seawater | place: Indian Ocean: South | collected 2010 | reverse complement strand
AGCAGTCGAACAAGATCATTTTTGGCAACTAGAAAATCCTCTAGAACATGCAAACGAAATAACACATTATGCAAATAGAGCAAAGGATGATGGGTACGAGGTTTATTTAACTGCATTACATTTAGATATAACTCAAACACTAAGATATTTTGAGAATGCAAAAGTTGTTAAAATACTTCCTAAAACGCCATCAGATTTAAATATAGGTAACATCAATTCGTTGATTAAAAACTATAACAACAAAATTAGAGTTGGTGACAAAATTGATTACAATAAGTTAACTCGTTGGGAAGTAGATATAAATTCTAATAAAAACGAATTAGACGAAATATTAGATAAAAACTTTAACTATCCTGGTGGTTACTTAGAGTACTTAGGTTTAAATTTTACAGATATTGTAGCACCATCATTTAATGAAAACTGGTGGGAAATATATAATGTTTTTTATGATGATTTATACAGAACGCCTAAAACAACCGCAGGCAAAATAATGAAAGCAGAGACTTTGTATGGCATATTAGTATTTTTAGGTTTACAACCAAACGAAAGTATAGTAAACTTATTAGACAAATATGTAATGCATGAAAAATTATGAGCTATATTGACGCATTTTTTGATAGAGATAGAGATTGTATTGAAGTAGTAGAACGCACAAAAAACAAAAGAGAATATAAAACATACCCTGCCAAATATACATTTTATTATACAGATCCCAAAGGTAAATTTAAAAGCATCTACGGTGACCCACTTCAACGGGTTCAATGCAATAGCACAAAAGCATTTAGAAAAGAGCGTAAACTATTAAGTAACAAGACGTTATTTGAAAGTGATATTAATCCAATCTTTCAATGTTTAAGTGAAAATTACATAGACGGTGCAACCGCAAAACTCCATACATGTTTTTTTGATATCGAAGTTGATTTTGATAGTGAAAGAGGATTTGCAGATCCATCTAATCCATTTGCTAAAATAACCGCAATTACATTAGGACTTGATTGGATAGACAAATTAGTAACACTTTGTCTTGCTCCAAAAACACTTGACAAAACGCAAGCAGAAAAAATTTGTAATAAGTTTGAGGACACTATTCTTTGCAATAGCGAAGAAGAAATGTTAGAACATTTTCTTGCATTAATAGAAGATGCTGATATATTAAGTGGTTGGAACTCGGAAGGGTTTGATATTCCATACATAGTTAATCGGGTAACAATGCTATTAGGCAAAGAACGCACACGAGGATTTTGTTTATGGCAAAAATATCCAATTAAACGTGAGTATGAAAATTATGGACGACTACAAGAAACATTTGATTTGATAGGAAGAGTACATTTAGATTATTTGCAACTATATAGAAAAAACACATTCCATGAGCATCATTCTTATAGATTAGATTTTATTGGCGAAGTTGAAATTGGTGAAAACAAAGTACCATACGAAGGTACACTTGATCAATTATATAACAATGATTTTGAAAAGTTTATAGCATACAACAGACAAGATACTGAGATGCTTGTTAAAATAGATAAAAAACTTCGTTATATAGATTTACATAATGTACTTGCTCATGCTAATACTGTATTGTTAAAAACAACATTAGGTGCGGTTGCAGTTAGTGATCAAGCAATTATTAACGAATCACATGCATTAGGTGTACAAGTTCCAGATAAAAAAGATCACGGAGAAGCAGTAACGGCCGCTGGTGCATATGTAGCATATCCAAAACCTGGACTATGGGAATGGATTGGTTCCATGGATATAAACAGTCTATATCCATCTGCAATTCGTGCATTAAATATGAGTCCAGAAACTATTGTTGCACACATAGATCCGTATTATACAAAAGATTATATAGAAGGACGGATTGAAGGACGTGATGAAAAGAAAATGAGTTTTGCTGATGCATGGTTACCACGTTTTTCAACATTAGAGTATGAATATGTAATGGAGCAAGATAAACAACATGAAGTTGATGTTATCTTTGTTAATGGTGATAAGATGCGATTAACTGGGGCTGAAATATATGAACTTGTATTTAATAGTGGAAAGCCATGGTGTATAACTGCAAATGGTGTAATATTTAGATATGATAAAAAAGGTATTATACCAGGATTATTAGAACGTTGGTATGCAGAGCGTAAAGTTATGCAAAAAAGTTTGCAAGAAGCAATAGACGCCAATGATAAAGAACAAATAGGATTTTGGGATAAAAGACAACTTGTAAAGAAAATTAATCTAAATAGTTTATATGGTGCTTTATTAAATCCAGGTTCAAGATTTTTTGATATGAGGATAGGACAAAGCACTACACTTTGTGGTAGAAGTATTGTTAAACATATGGCTAGTAAAGTAAATGAATTTATTGCTGGCAAATATGATCACGTTGGTGACGGCATTATATATGGTGATACTGATAGTTGTTATTTTTCAGCAACAATTCCATGGAAAGAAGATATCGATAACGGCAAAATTAAATGGAATAAAGAATCAGTAGTTGAAGTTTATGATGCAATATGCGAACAAGTTAATGACACGTTTCCAGAATTTATGAATAAAGCATTTCATACAACAAGAGAAAACGGTGCTATTATTAAAGCAGGTAGAGAGATATGCGGAGAACGTGGTTTGTTTATTACCAAAAAACGATATGGTATTTTAGTATATGATGAGGAAGGTAATCGTAAAGACACTGACGGCAAACCGGGAAAACTAAAAGCCATGGGCTTAGATCTTAAGCGTAGCGATACACCAGAATTTATGCAAAGATTTTTAGAAGATATATTACTATCTGTACTAAAAGGTAAGCAAGAAGAAGAAATACTCCAAGAAATAACAGAGTTTAGAGAAAAGTTTAAAGAACGCCCTGGATGGGAAAAAGGTACACCAAAACGTGTTAACAAACTAACGGCATACACAAAGGAATATAACAAAACAGGTAGATGCGGTGTTGGACATGTTATGGCTGGTATTAATTGGAATATATTACGTAAAGCATATAGCGATAAGTTTAGTATGGAAGTTATAGACGGTATGAAAACTATTGTATGTAAACTTAAAGATAATCCAATGAAAATGAAATCTGTAGCACTTCCAATTGACGAATTGCACTTACCACAATGGTTTAAAGATTTACCATTTGATCACAGAGCAATGGAAGAAACTATAATTGATAACAAAATTAGTAATTTGTTAAATGTTATGAACTGGGATTTAAAAGCAACTCAACAAAATACAACATTTGAAAGTTTATTTGAGATAGCATAATGTATACAAAAATAGATGAAGGCTGTCATTTAGGACTTTGTGGTTGCTCGTATGCAACAGATTTTGATTCATACAATTATGGAACATATGATGAATCAACAATGACAAATGATGATTTGTGGTGTAATAGATTTACTGGTCAAGCATCACTTGATAATTTTTCACGTGGCGGTTCCAGTAATTATGACATTTACATGCAAATTAAAAAAGCACTTGAATATAACTGTAACTATATTTTAGTCTTTTGGACAAACACTAATAGATTTAATGCATTTTGGAAAGACGGGCATCCATCTATTGTACCAAAATCAAAAGATGAGCAAGATTATCGTAAGAAATATTTTTCACCGTATTTTCAAAAGTTTTTTTCTTACTTGTTAGTAATGGATGCGGCACGTTTGCTAGATTTACATATCGCCTTTTTTCCAAGTGTAAAATATAAATTTTTTATACATGCAGGACACAATTTTCCATCTGAAGTATCGGAATATCCAAATGTTATTAATTTTCATCCAGCACAATTAGATTATCCAGTTCATAGTAGTACATCACCTAATCATTTAAATGAAAAAGGACAAGACTTAGTAAATGAAGAACTTAATTTATATCTATAACTGTGAATTTTTAGCAAGTATGTTAGGATGGATACTTCAACAAAGTAAAACAGTTGATTCTAATTTTTGTTTATATGATGTTACCAATGACGATCCTTGGGATAATCATTGGCCAAATGTAGAGAATGAAGAAGATGGTATATTTCTACACAAATTTATTGTTATACAAGAGGATGCAAACCGCAATATAAACGAGTTAACTACTCATGTTAAAAATTTTACAAAATATAATACAGGTGTACTAGGTAATAGTTATGGTATATGGGAGCATAAAATTCCATGGAATTGTGATGGTGTAACCAAAGTATACACATATATCGAAGATGTTGATTTAATAACCGATCTTTGGTTAAATGTTTATTTTAAAAGAAAATTTGATGAAAAACATATGCGAGCAAGCATTTACTCTCATTGTTATGATCATCATTTCGAAGATAAGGAATACCAAAATGAAATGTATACCAAACATCTTAGCAGAGCAGAAGAATTACTTAAAGAACAAGGAGTAGTATATTTTTGGCAGTTACAAGGACTATATCACGGATCATGGAAAGAGATACTTGCTCTCGATAGATATAATGAATATAGAGAAGAAGTACGAGAAGGAATACTACTAAATCAACATAATAATAATTTTGTAAATTATAATAATTGTATAAGTTTAGAAATGATGAATATAAATCTCGAAGAAATATGTGACACTTTAAACATAGAATTTAATTCTAGAATGCAAAGTGAATATGAAATTTTTAAACTATTTGTAGAGAATCACACATGAACGATTGTTTATTTTGTAATTTACCTAAAGATAGAATTATACGAGGCTGGGATAGACAATTTCAAACTTGTTTTTTAATAGAAGACAATTATCCAGTTTCTCCCGGCCATGCATTAATTATACCAGATAGACATATAGAAAGTTGGTTTGATTTAGAAAAAAACGACTTAGAATTTATGCATATGTTAGCAAATGAGTATAAAAGTAGAATAAAATGCGACGGATGGAATATTGGTATAAATATTGGTGCAGATGCAGGACAAACAATTTTTCATATGCACATGCATTTAATACCAAGATACAAGGGAGACATGGAAAATCCCAGAGGAGGCGTTAGGCATGTTATCCCTGGAAAAGGATACTATTGAAATTTTTAGATAAGTTAGATAATTGGCTATACAAATATCAAGAAGAACAATTACATTTCTTTTGGGCATATAGTGTTACTACATTGGCAATATGGTGGAAACCAATGCTTATATCTGGTTTAATTATTACCGTTGCAAAAGAATTTTGGGATTCTAAAAACCCTCCCCATCAATTTTCATGGAAAGACATGCAATACGGTATAGCAGGCTGGGTAATTGCTTTGTTAATGGTAGGATCATATGTTCACTAAACTAAAATAACGCACTCGCTTATTTTAATATACCAAAGAAAACTAAAATAACATGAAGATAGATTTTGTTTCTGACCTACATTTAGATACGTGGCAACCAGAACAGACATGGACTTGGCTGAAAACACGTAAAAGTGATTACTTATTAATTGCTGGAGATACTTCTGATTATATTGAACATCCACAAAAAACTGACCTATATGAAAGTTTAATCCATCTTGGTAACAATTACAAACATGTTTATTTTATTGATGGCAATCATGAATTTCAACCTAATAGACTTAATGTTGAGGAAATAAAAGAAGATATAATTGAATGTATAGACCCGTTAGATAACGTACATTATATTCCTGTACAAGAAAATATAATAGGTAACGTCGGCATTGTTGGTGCCAATGGTTGGTGGGATTATACATTTGATGGAGTAGATCCTGAAACATGCCTATTGGACTGGAAAGAACGAGAAGGTTTCAAGATGGATACAGAAATACTTCGTCACTTTTTTCCGTATCTTGCTAAATTAGATGCAGAAAACTTAGAACAACAAATTAAAAACATTTATGATAAAGTTGACAAAATAGTTGTTGTCACTCATGTTGCATGTCATCCTGATATGTGTACTAGTCATTATCCAGGACCAAAAATAAGAAATGGTTTATATGGTAATGCTATGTTTATGCCAATAGCAGAAAAATATGCAGACAAAATAAAATATTGGATTAATGGACATTCACATGATCATGCTGAGGCAAGCAGGTATGGTATAAAGTTTATAAGTAACCCACGGGGTCGCCCTTACGATTTTAATAGGATAGATTATTCAATTAAAACACTTGACATTTAACATTATTCTATGTTATAATATTTTAACAACATTCTAATAAAGGCAAATATGAAAGACATAATTCTGGATATTGTAAAACATACGGCAGGACTTGGTTTTATTGAATCTGCAAAGGTCACTTCAGACGATACTGCAACTACAATAGAAGCAATGGATCCTGACAGAACTGTGATTTTAAATGCAACAACTCACAGTAATATTGGCGAGTTCAATGGCGAATTTGGATTAGGTAACTTAACATTTTTAAATGGTGTGTTAGGCCTAAATAACTATCAAGAAGCTGAAACAGATATACAAGTAAAAACTCGCAATATGAATGGCGAGGAAGTACCAGAAAGTTTAACATTTGAAGATCAATATGGTAACACAGATCAGTATAGGTTTATGAGTAAAGAAATTGTAAACCAACAACTTAGAACAGTTAAATTTAAAGGTGCTAATTGGGATGTCACTGTAACACCAACAAAACCCAAAGTAAGTGAACTTGCACAGGTTGCAACTATTTACGGAACAGTAGAACCGACATTTAGTGCAAGCACTGATAAAGGTAATTTAGTGTTTACTTTAGGTACTGCTGATGGTAGTGGACATTTTGGTAAACGTCTTTTTGCAACAAACGTTGAAGGAGATCTTAAACAAAATTGGTCATGGCCACTTAACCAAGTTATTAGTATTCTTAAACTTGGTATGAGTGGTAATTGTGTAATGAAACTTAGTGATCAAGGTGCATTAATGATTTCAATTGATAGTGGTTTAGCAACATATGATTATATATTACCGGCAATGAGTAAATGATTGACAAAAAGTTAGATCAATTAGTAGAACACGTTAGTAAACCAAATCCAGAAATGGATGGTATGCCCATGTGTCCATTTGCAAAAGTAGGTATGGAACGTAATGAAGTAGAATTTGTAAAACATGGCAAAAATACGCTCATAGTTGCTGAAGGCTACATTAAAAATTTCCCACCACATAGAAAACTTGTATTATGTGTTACTGATGCAGAAGATTTTACATCAGAACAATTAGATAAGTTTTGTGCTACTTGGCAACCTTTTGCTATTGAACAAGATTTATATTTGTATCCATCACATCCATCTGATAGCGAAGGACATATTGCAGGGCTAACACACGGTAATCCTGGATTAGCAATGATTCTTATACAAACATTAAGCGATTTAAATCAAAAAGCAAAATGGTTGCGTAACAAAACAAATTATTACTCATTTTGGGACAATGGCTATTACGATAAAATTGTTGGAGAAAGATTAAAACATGACAAAGACAGTACAAAATTTAACAGAATCAAATAGAGATTATGCAGTATTTTTACCAAGCATAAGTGGTTTTTATAATGCATTTATATCTAAACAACAACACGAAGAATACGTACCAAAAGATAGAATACCAGTAGAATTTGAAAACGGTATTGAAGGTATGAATTTTTTAAATGCTGACAAAGGTTATTTTAAGTATAAGTGGGCCTTGTATTCAGCAGGACATGCCCAACTAGATATTGCAAAAAGCGATATTAGCGAGAGCATGGTACAGAAACGTGATCGAAATAATACACTAATACTTGGTGATAGCGGAGGTTTCCAAATTGCTAAAGGTGTTATTAAATTTGATTGGGAGAAGTTTTACGAAGGTAGTGCAGATACAGTTAGAACAAAAATACTTAATTGGTTAGAACATACAGCCGATTATTCAATGATTTTAGATATACCTACCTGGGCGGCTAGACCACCTTTAAGTGCTAGAACAGGATTGCGTAGTTTCCAAGATTGTTTAGACGGTACATTATATAATAATGCTTTTTTTATGAAGCATAGAAAAAATCAAACAAAATTTTTAAATGTTTTGCAAGGCTCAGATACTGAAGAAGCAGATATTTGGTATGAACAAGTTAAAGATCTGCCATTTGAAGGTTGGGCAATGGGCGGTAATAACATGCAAGACTTTAAACTTATTTTACGTAGACTTATTAATTTACGTGATGAAAAATTACTTGAAAAAGGCGAACGTGATTTAATGCACTTTTTAGGTTCATCCAAGTTGGAATTTGGTGTTGCTCTTACTGCATTACAACGTGAAATAAGACGTACTGTTAACGAAGATTTTACTATTACATATGATTGTGCTAGTCCATTTATTGCTACTGCTCATGGGCAAATGTACACACAACATGTACATAGAAACGACAGAACAAGTTATATTATGGATAAAATGGTCGATGATAAAAGACTTAGTGGTAGCAAAATTCCATTACCTTGGAATAGTCCAATAGCAGAACGTATGACAATGGGTGATGTTTGTTGGTATAAACCCGGAGATCTAAATAAACTTGGTAAAGAAGGTAAATCAAGTTGGGATAGTTTTAGTTATTTCTTACAAATGGGTCATAATGTATATCAACATATTGAGAGCGTACAACGTGCAAATGCATTAACAGATGCGGCATGTGTATTACATCAACCACCAATTACACAATGGTCTAAAGTTAAAAAAGGACAAGACGAATTTGATACTTGGGTACCACGAAACGTAATTTATTTTGTAGAACTTGCTAAAGAAATATTTAGTAGTGAAACTCCAATGGATGTAATGGAAAAAGCAAACGGATTTTTATCTGAATTTAGTAAGGGTAGATTACGTAAAAGTTCTGCAACAACATTCACAAATTTATTTGATACTGAAGATGCTGGTGCTGATAATGAAGCAGGCACATTTGAAGAGCATGATGATAAACTTGATGAATTAGAACAAACAGTATGAAAGAAGGCATATTCCTTTATATAGTTATTGTGGTAGCAATGTTATATATAACATCGCAAATTAGTTACATACCATTCATACATTATAGGCAAGGATGGCCAAATAAATACAACTATGCAACTGAATGATTTATTGTTAGAAAAACTTATTAAATATCCGGAATCAGTATACGAGAAATTTGATAAGATAATGACAAAATACATACTAAATTATTATTATCATGCTCATGCTGACTATCCTCAACACAAAAAGGTGGCTAAAGCAATGATGAAAAAGTATGGCGTGCCGTTTGAAAAAGATAGTAAAATAATAAACAAAGGTGCATCAAGCAAAGCAACATACGAAGAGATCATTTCAGATTGGCCTAAAGGTTATCCAGAACCAGAGCCTGACTTCGATCAATTAACTTTTATTGTTACTAAAGAATTACCAGACAAAGCAGTAAAAATGGAATATGATCCTGAATGGGTTATAGTAAATGCTTATCTACCACAATACATGTACGAAACACCATTAGAATCTGCAGATGAAGATGATCCAGAAGATGAAATATTTGATGATCTTGAAAATGTAGTGACACTTATGAAGTATGATTTAGGCCACGAATTAATGCATTTTACACAAGATAAATCAATAGGATTAGTTTATTCTAAAAAAGATAGATACGAGAGAAAATCAGCAAGACGACTTGATAAAACTAAACAGACAGTTGGTGTAGGAGATCCAGTTTCTACAGGACAAAATAAAACACTACCTGGTTATAGCAGACAAGGTAAAAACTATTATCTAAGTCCAAACGAATATGATCCAACAATACAGTCTGAGATTGGCGAGTTCATAAATGGCTACAAACCAACACAAGATTTAACTACTCAAATACGTAATCACTTATCACAAGGTGATAAAAACAATCCAACATTTTTTTCAATATTAAGAACACATGATAAACCAAGATATCAACGAGCCGCGAAAAAATTTGTAACAGGTATCAATGATGTCCTATCCCAACAAAATGCTTGACTTATGTAAGCAATTTATGTTACAATAACATATGACTAGATTAACACACGAATGGCCAGAAAAAGAACCTAACTTTTTTACTGGCATTGAAATAGAAAACACACTAGCAAAAGGACTTAAAACATTATTTGTTATAGGTGTTCAAGATCCGATAGATGTTATTAATACTGCATCAGCCCAAAATGTAGCACATATATATTTGGGTGCAAATCATTCATATAGTCGTTTTAGTACTGGATGGTATGACATGGCTAAACCATGTCTTGATAAAAACTTAGCAGTATCAATAAATTTTTATGAATCAGAATTAAGCATAGTAAAAGAGGAAATGAAAGAGTTATGGACACACAAACTTTTTATTCCACAAATGAGCATTCCGATACCAAACATAAATACTGAAAATAAAAACTTCAATATTAAAATAGACGACATGTCTATAACACGTCAAACAAATGAAGGCGTTTGGTGCTTTGATTTGAAAGACGTTTTAACAACTGATAACCTGACTACATGGGATCAGTTTGCCAACGATAAACCTATATAATAAAAGGAAATATGGCTAAGAAAATTCGATTAATTGATGACCCTGAAACAGAAGAAGATATTGAAACAACAGACGATAGTGAAGGGTTGACTTCTATAGAAAAACAAAAACTCCTAAAAACAATCGAAGCAATAGATTGGAAATTATGGGAAATTTATAGAATTGCTCAAGCATTTGCAAAGCATTTTGATATTGACATGGAAGAAAAATAGTGTATATGGACAAAAGATACATTTGGGTAACATTTCGTAAGGAAGGCATCCACAAGTATCCGGGTGCAGTTGATTTGCCAGGAGTAGAGTTTTTGGCAAATGAGCACAGACATATATTTCACTTTAGAATAGAACTACAAGTTTGGCATGATGATAGAGAAGTAGAATTCATTCTGTTTAAACGTGAATTAGAAGCATTATATTCAGAAGGAACTTTACAACTTGATTATAAATCCTGCGAAATGATGGCAGACGACTTGGCCGACTATATTAAGAAAAAATATCCAGGTCGCAATATTGTAATTGAAGTATCTGAGGATGGTGAAAACGGCTGTCGGGTCGAATATAACGAAGTTTCACCTACTAAGGTACAAGGCAAATAAAGGCAACAATGAGATTATTTTATATGGGTCTCGAACCCTATGAAGGTAGATATACCTTACAACTTCAAGACTGGAATGAACGGGTATTTAAAAAACGTGGTATAGAATATCTAGTTGTTCCAGGCGACACTTTAGACAATTCCAAAGCAATAGTAACAGGACAAGTATTAGACGCTCACGGGCGTTCGTATTTTTCTATGAGCCAAATGATGAATTTGGTAAAATATATGCGAGAAGGAATTGTTGATAAAGATAGTGTAATATTTTTCGAAGATATGTTCCAACCAGGCATTGAATCCTTGCCATACATTATGAACCAAATTCCCGAAAACATGAGACCAAGAGTTTATGCAAGATGTCTTGCACAAACAATTGATCCTGACGATTTTGTGCATGTTTGGGGTATGTATGATTGGATGAGCAAGTATGAAAAAATGGTAGCAAATTTTGTTGATGGTATTCTTTGTGCAAGTGAAGAAATGATTGCACACATTAAAGTAGCAGGCTGGAAAACTAATTTATATGTAACTGGTTTGCCTTATGGTAAAGAAGAAGTTAGTCAACGAACTGGTGCTCGTCCTTATTTTATGCGAGAAAGAAAAGATAGAGTAGTATTTGCGGCTCGTTGGGATCAAGAAAAACAACCTGACTTTTATATGGACTTAGCAGAAAAATGGCATACAAATTCAAATTTAACAACTGAATTTGCAATTTGTTGTGGAGGTCCTTTACGTAGTAATGATGAAAAGTTTTTAAAACGTGCTAAAGAATTAGATGATGCAGGTATAATAAAGATATACGAAAATCTTAAGAAAGACGAGTACTACAATATATTAGCAAATTCAAAAGTATTGTTTAATTGTGCATTACAAGACTGGGTAAGCAATACAGTTAGTGAGGCTGATACTTTAGGTGCAATGACATTGTTTCCGGCTTATAGATCGTTTCCAGAAGTATTTGCAAATAATGCAGAACAAATGTATATACCTTGGAGTTTAACTGATGCATATGAAAAACTTAAACATTTACTAACAACATATGATATTCCTCCTGAATGGGTTGGTAAAGTAAGTGACTATCAAGATAAAACTATTGATAGAACACTTGATGTATTTGAAAATCCAGAAGATCCAAAATATTTGAGAAGCGGAAACAGATATAGGAACATGGTAAGTATACCTAAATACTAACATGATCAAATGGAACAAACAAAAGAAATGGATAGATTTTGGTATAACAACATATTGCAATGCCGCTTGTCCTAGTTGCCCACGTACTGATGAAGATGTACAACAAGCATGGCCTTGGTTAAACCCAACCCATGTTAATGCAAAGGAATTAGTAAAAGTTTTTGAAAGAAACGATTATTTTCCTGGTGTTGAATACATTAGATTTTGTGGTGAGCGTGGCGATCCAATGATGCATCCTGATATTGAATATCTAATAGATGCAGTTTGTTCTCATAGAAAAGTTGGTATAAACACCAATGGCAGTCTTCGTAATCCTGATTTTTATAAACGTATAGCAGAAAAACACGGACCTAATTGTAATATTATATTTTCAATAGATGGGTTTGCAGACACTAATCACATTTATAGAATGGGTTTAGATTTTGATGCAATATGGAATAACTTTACTACATTTTGTAAAGCAGATGGCTGGGCCGATTGGGATTTTTTGGTTTGGTCTCATAACTGGCACCAAATTCCAAAAGTAAAAGAAGAAGCAAAAAAACTTGGTATCGAAGAAGTTGGTTTTAAAATAGTGTCTTTAGGCAATTCGTATTGCACACCGATAGGTAAAGATATTAAAAAAGCAGTGGAGAAGATGATTGAATATTAAATGCCAAATACTTGACGAAGGAGAAATCCAAGTTGATGAAAACTTGAGAGCATGGCCGTGTTGTTATTATGATACTGCTAATGCCGAAGGACAAGGAAAGACAGGAGATGATTATATTGATTCTCTCCCAAAAGATTGGAATTCTCTAAATACATATACATTAGAAGAGATTCTAAAGCATAAAGCATTTACAGAGCATTTTAATGATAAACATTGGAATAGTAATAAATGCTCACCTCTTTGTAAAGAGAATTGCTCGGAGGAAGCAGAAGCACCTTTTGAAGCACGAAATATACCTTTACAAATGTAAAGAAAGATGTTATAATATATGATATACCCCAAATGCGAGGAATTAGGTTTATTAAAAATAGACGAGAATTTACGTGTATGGCCGTGTGCTTTTGTTAGTAATTACACAGATGAATTTTTAGATGCATTAGATGAAAATTGGAATTCTTTACAAAATAAATCATTAAATGAAGTACTTAACCACGATGCATTTACAAAACATTTTAATTATGAGCATTGGAATGACGAAACAAAATGTTCATTAATATGTAAAAGGGAGTGTAGTTCACCGACAAAAATAACAAAACAGAAGAAAAGAATGCTTGATATCGGAATTACTTCACATTGTAATGCAGGATGTTCAGGGTGTGATCGTACAGATAAAGATACAAGAAAAGCACGACAAGGACTTAAACTTATTCATGTACCAATTATTAATATTAAGCAATGCATTAATGAAGGTACCGAACATCTTTTTGATCTTAAAACTATTAAATTTTGTGGTGATAGAGGGGATCCAATGATGCATCCTGATATTGAAGAACTCATAGAATACGTATGTGATGATGATCGATTAACTTTAATGATTAGTACAAACGGAAGTATTAGAAATCCAGATTTTTATAAACGAATTGTTAATAAAAATTTAAAAATTGTATTTTCTATTGATGGACTTGAAGATACAAATCATATTTACAGATATGGATGCGAATGGGATGATATTTGGAATAACTTAACATCATATTGTAATGCCGGCGGATGTGCCCATTGGAATTTTTTAGTTTGGTCTCATAACTGGCACCAAATTCCTAAGGTTAAACAAATATGCAATAACCTTGGCATTGAACGTGTAGAATTTAAAATAACAAACCAAGGAACTCATCGACAAAGCGATGGTACTCCAATTGTAAAATCGGTAGAAGATGAGCAAACACTTAACACTATAAATGGATTAATAAATGGCTAGATGTAACGAAACAGTCGAAGTAACAGAAAAAGAACTTAATAAGATGCAACGGGATGTTGAAAAGCATTTTCAAAAAGTACTCGAGGCATTAAAAATAGATACACAAAACGATCATAATACTCAAGAAACTGCAAAACGTGTAGCAAAGATGATGGTAAGAGAAGTCTTTGCAGGTAGGTACGAACCTAAACCAAATGTAACTGCATTTCCAAATATTAACGATTACGACGAATTATATATAACAGGACCAATTAAAATCCGTTCGACTTGTGCTCATCATTTTCAACCTATTGTAGGTAACTGTTGGATAGGTATTAAACCAGCAAAAAATGTTATTGGTTTAAGTAAGTTTAATAGACTGGTGGACTGGATTGCAAGTAGACCGCAAATACAAGAAGAAATGACAGTACAGTTTGCTGACGTAATACAAGAAGAAACAAAAGCAGAAAGTATTGCAGTTATAGTCAAAGCCGAACACATGTGTTTAACCCATAGAGGTGTTAAAGAACATGAAAGCGACATGACAACTTCGGTTATGCGAGGAGAATTTAGAGAGTATCCACATATTAAACAAGAATTTCTATCATTATTAAATGGTATGAAAGGGTTTAAGTGAAAGCAAAACTAGAATTTGATTTACCTGAAGACGAATATGCTTTTAATGTTGCATCCAAAGCAATGGATTGGGCATTAATAGCATGGGATATCGAGCAACAATGTCGTGATTGGGTTAAATATGATAATCATCAATTCAAAACCATTGAAGAAGCCTTACAAGGTGTAAGGGATATTATTAATGAAGCAATGGATGAAAAAGGAGTAAGATTTCCGGTATGACATTACTCGATATTAAAAATTTACATACTACTGAAATAAAACAAGTACAAGAGTGGTGTAAACAGGAATTAAGATTTCGTGAAGAAATAGGCAAAGAATTAGAACAACGTAGAGCCGAAGGGCTACGAAATTATCCCGAAAGTTGTTTTGAATTTTCTATTACACGAGATATATGATGTTAAGGAAAATATTATGGGCGATACTGCTAGTTGGTGGTACAAAACAAGACTACCTGAATTAGAAGAAAAAGAAAAATTGGAAAAAGCATCAACATTTAATAAGGATAATTTTACAGAAGAAGGTGTAGTATATGATAAGCATAATTGGGAATATAATGCAGACGATTGTACACACATAGTTAATGTTAACATGCCAGATGATGTTTTGATAATATTAACAAAAGAAGCACACAAAAGAGATATTACATTAAACCATTTAATAAACGAAATATTACATGATTCGATTCAGTGAAATATTTTATAGTATCCAAGGCGAAGGTAGATGGATAGGAACACCTAGTGTTTT
>MDTA01125808.1_pt1 | contig 15512 bp, 16 predicted proteins | sample 811151 | NCBI WGS metagenome assembly MDTA01 (sample SAMN05326648, study PRJNA326480) | marine metagenome | isolation source: seawater | place: Indian Ocean: South | collected 2010 | reverse complement strand
TGTTTTTCGTAATTTAAATTTATAAGATTAATATTTCTTTTATAAAAACTTTTTAGAAAGTTTTCATAATAGGTATCTATGAAAAGTATCTTCACAAAGTTTTTCTTAGATCAGGTTTAATAATAAAAAGAATTATTCTTAATGGCAAGCTTACTCTTTGTAGAAAATTACTTGCTTCCCACCAAAATAAAAACTTAGCGTATAGGAGAGAAGAAGATTTTTTTGAAAAAAACTTAAAAAATAAATTTTCTTTTCTTCTTATTTTTATTACTTCCTCAAAATCTTCTGAAGTATAAACTATTGATTTTAAAGAGATAATTAATCTATAGCCTTTCTTTTTAATTCTAATTGATAAATCATAATCAGCAAAATAATGAGGCATAAATAAGGGTCTTAAACCTCCTGAATCTAATATGCTTTGTATAGGAAATAGAGCACCTCTGCCTGAAAGCGCATCAACATCTTTAATTACTTTTTGGTTCTCTTTTTTAAAATCAAGATTTATTAAATCATCTACAACTAATCCTTCTTTGAAAATCTTAGGTCCTATTGATACTAATTTATTAGTTTGATTATTTTTGACAATACTCCCTACTGCAGAAGGGTAAAATTCAATACCAATCTTTAATAAATTTTCTATATAGTTGGGCTTAATAGTTACATCATTATTTAGTAAAAGGATCCATTCATTATTATCACACTTTTTAGAAATATGGTTTAAAGCTAGATTTACAGCTCCTGCCCAATAAAGGAAACCATTGCCATTTAAAACATTTATATCTTTTTGTTCTTTTAACCATTCTGAAGTCCCATCAGTAGAAACGTCATTAACGATATAAATTACTAATTTATTATTAGTAATTTGATCTCTAATATTGTCTAAAATTGTTTTTGTATCACTAAGTCTATTAAAAACTGGAATGACAATATTTATTATCATGATTCTTCAGGTTTTAAGAAAAAAACTAAACTATCTCCTTTACATATCATGTCTATAATTCTATTTATGATAATTATTATAAATTCAATAAAAAATTTTATAATTATTTTTGAGTAAAATGGTAAAAATTTAGTATTTTTATTTAGTTTCATATTTCCTTTGGTTTTTGTATCTGTAATCCATAATTTACTTTTTTGGCCAACTTTTCTCTTTTGCAAATAAGTTCTAATTTGCATTAATGTCGATATATTTGGAGTTATTGTATTTTGTTTTATGATTCTGAAGCCACACTTATTTACCATCCTTATAAAGTTATTAGCATTAAAATGATGAAGATTATATAGGACATGCCAGTTCATCCATTTTTCTCTGGATATAAATCTCCAAAAAGATTTAGTATTTGGGAATGAAATTATTAAAGAAGATTTTTTTGACATTTTATTTTTAACAACTTTGAGGAAATTATTTTGTTCCTGTATATGTTCAATAACTTGATTAATAACTCTCAAATCAAATTTTTTATTTTTAAAAGTAAATTCATCTAGTTCTCCAATAAAAATTTCTAAATTTAATTTTTTTGCAATATTCCTTATATTTGGGTCGGCTTCAATTCCATATGCATATGCTGCTTGGTTTGCAGCCTCGATTAAAGAGAGCCCGCTTCCGCAACCTATGTCTAGCATTGATTGATTTTTTTTAACATAAAATTGCCCTTGATTACTTGCACCCTTTAACCATCTAAAAATTTCAGAGAATCTTGCCTGTTCTTTTTCTGCTTCCTCAAGAATACTTTTACAAGTTAAATTCTTTCTTGGGTAGAAATTTTTATATAGGTTTGGTAGGTCTTCTGATTTAATTCTGGGGTTTGTTATTAAATGACTACAGCAAAGACATTTTGATATTACATAGATATTTGGTTTTCCATATCTATCATCAAAAAGATTTCTGAATTTAACAAATTCATTACTATTGCAGATGGGGTATTTAATTGTTTTCAAAGCTAAATCGAATTATTTCTAAATATGCAAGTATCGATTGCTTTGTTTATAAATGAATATCCTTGTTTTTCAAGATATTTATTAATTTCGCAATTTTCATTTATTAATTTATCTTCGTTTAAAATTTCTATGAGAATAAATTTAGGTCTGAACTTCTTCCAATTATTTGATAATAAAACTTCTTTATCTTTACCCTCAACATCAATATTCATAAAGTCTATCTCTTGGTTAATTTTTAAGTATTTTTCTAAAATATTATCTAAGCGATCTACACTTAAAGTTAAAGAATCTATTAATTTGTAATTTTTTTTGATTTTCAAATCAACTTCTCTGCGATCAAATGTATTTAAAGCTGGCTCATTTAATTTATAATAGGTCAAAAGTTCTTTTTTATCTCCGATTCCAGTCTCTAAGTTAATATCTCTTTTACGAATAGATTTAAAAAGTTTCATGGAGCCTGGCATAGCATCGATATTTATTCCATTCCATCCTTTTTTGTAAAAAAAATGAGTATTAGAAAACCTTAGAGGATGATGAGCACCAATATCTATATAAAAACCTTTACTTTTATTGTCTAATAATCTGTTTAGAATCAAATCTTCCCCATTTTGTGAATAGCAAATATTTGGAATTATTTTTTGATCTTGTCTAAACACTTTATTAATTAGAGATTCAATATTCATAACTATCAACTTAAAGTTAGTGAGGTTTATGCTAATACTTAAGATAATAATTAATTCATTCTTTTTAGGTTACTTTAAAAAAAATTATGAATTCGATAATTTATAATAATTCTAAAAATAAAATTTCATCGATTTTTATATTTTTTGAATTATGGAAAAGTATAAATAAAGTAAGAAAAAAACAGTTTATATTTAGTTTTTTGTTAATGGTAATAAGTGGATTAGCAGAAGTAGCAACTCTTGCATCAATATTCCCATTCTTATCTGCATTAACTAATCCAAATAGAATTTGGGAAATAAATTATTTGAAAAGAATATCTTTTTTATTTGGGATAAATAATCCTTTTGATTTAATTTTACCTTTAACTATAATATTTATTATAACTTCAATAATTTCCTCTTTAATAAGGCTACTTAATTTATGGTATTACAATAAAGTAGCAGTTTCGACAGGTAGTGATTTTAGTTGTGAAGTTTATAAGAAGGTTTTATATTTGCCATATATTATCCATACTCAAAAAAATAGTAGTGAATATATTTCAGTAATAGTTAATCAAGTATCTCGGTGCATTGAAGTTATTAGCCAGTTTTTACAACTTTTTACAGGAATAATTTTAATGATTTGTTTATTAATAGCTCTTTTAATTACAAATTTCACGCTAACAATATTAGCTACAATCATTTTTGGCTCAATATATTTTTTAATATCTAAAAAAACTAAAATTCAGCTTTTAAAGAATAGTCAAAGAGTATCTGATTCAAGGCGTAAACAAATTAAATCTCTTCAAGAAGGATTTGGTGCAATAAGAGATGTATTAATGAGTGGAAATCAAAAAACATATTTATCTCTATTCAGAGATACAGATATCCCAATGAGACGATATGAAGCTCAGAGTTCCTTTATTGGAATGTTCCCACGTTTTGCTCTTGAGGCTTTTGGATTGATTTTTATAGCTTTAACTTCTTACATATTATTTATAATTTCTGATGACTTTAATAAATTTATTCCTTACATAGCAACTTTCGCACTTGGGGCGCAAAAACTTTTGCCAGCTATGCAATCTAGCTATAATGCAAGTACGGCTATAAGAGCAAATTTAATATCAGTTATTGATGTACTAGAAATAATACAAAAAGAATTTGAACATATTGAAGATTCTGCTAATTTTAGACAAATTATTAAATTTAAAAAATCAATAAAAATATCTAATCTAGAATTTAAATATTCATCCAACCTACCTCTTGTTTTAAAGAATATTAATTTAGAAATTTTTCCTGGTCAAAGAATTGGAATAATAGGTAAATCTGGGAGTGGTAAAAGTACTTTATTGGAAATAATCATGGGTTTACTTGAGCCATCAAAGGGTAAAGTATTAATAGATGGAATTGATATTAACAATAAAGATAAACCAAATTTATTAATGGATTGGCGTAGAAATATATCTTATGTTCCTCAAAATATATTTTTGTCTGATAGTAGTTTTGCTGAAAATATAGCTTTCGGTTTAAAAAAAGAAGAAATTGATATGATTCGAGTTAAAGATTGTGCAAAGAGAGCAAAGATATCTGATTTTATAGAAGGATCTATTTCAGGTTATAAAACAAATGTTGGTGAAAATGGAATCAAACTAAGCAGCGGGCAATGCCAAAGAATTGGCATTGCAAGAGCTCTTTACAAAAAATATAAAATATTAGTTTTTGATGAGGCAACAAGTTCATTAGATAATAAAACCGAATCTGAACTTTTAGAGTCAATTGAGAATTTAAGTAAAGAACTTACGGTTATTATAATTGCCCATAAATTAAGTACAGTAGAAGTATGTGATAAGGTTTTTAAAGTTGAGGATGGATTCTTGAAATTGTCAAAAATTTAAAAAGACTCTGCATTCATGAGAAATCTTTTTGATTTTTTAAAATATGACATATTTGAAAAATTTCTTCAGGGGTGTTTGCATATGAGATTGGTAAGCTAATCTCAGTGTCGTGATGAGTTTCTGCAATAGGCCATGATCCTTCTAAAATATTTTTCATAGCTTCTTGCTTGTGAGGAGGTATTGGGTAGTGTATCTCTGTTTTTATTCCATTTCTTAAAAGAAAAGACCTTAATTCATCTCTTTTCTTATAACGAATTGGATAGATATGAAAAACGTCATATTCATCTTCATTTTGCATTGGTAAATCTAACCATTTTGGCAAGTTATTAAAATATATTTTTGCCAGTTTCCTTTTATGAGAGTTAATCTTTCCTAAATATCTAAGCTTTATTCTTAAAAGTGCAGCTTGTAATTCATCTAATCTGGAATTTAAACCAATATATTTATTTTCATATTTCTTTAATGAACCATAATTACGAAGGTGAAATAGTTTTTCTGCTAGACGCTTATCATCAGTGGTTATTGCTCCTCCATCTCCAAGAGCTCCCAAATTCTTCGTGGGATAGAAACTGAAACATCCTGCATCTCCAAAAGAACCAGCCATTTGCCCTATTAGTTTTGCCCCGTGCGCTTGGGCACAATCCTCAATAATTTTCAGATCAAATTCCTTAGCAATTAAACATATTTCATCCATCCTGCAACATTTCCCAAAAAGATGAGTTACACAAATTGCTTTCGTATTTTTATCTATGGCATCTTTGATTTTTGTTGGGTCTATGTTGAAAGTTTTTATATTCGGTTCGACTAACTTAGGTTTATAACCAGCTCTAATTATTGCCAAAATAGTCGCTATGTATGTATTAGAGGCAACTAAAATATTGCACCCTTTAGGAATAGGTAAAGCCTCCATTGATAGTGTTAAAGCATCTAAACCATTAGCTACTCCAATACAAAACTTTGTTCCAACAAATTTTGCAAATTCCTCCTCAAATAGACTAACTTCTTCACCTAAAATATACCATCCACTCTTAATTAACTCGCCTGCTTTTTTTTCAAATTCTTTAAAAAACGAAGAATTTAAAATTGATAGATTTTCATATTCAATCATCTTTTATTGATCGTAAGGGGTAAAAATATAGTCATTTTTATTGTATTTATGTGAGGCAAAAACTAATAAAATTGCATTATTTTTAAAAGTCATCGTGTGCCAATCTTCCGGTTCAACTATAATACAAGTAGAGGCTTTTTGTAGGTGAAATGATAATTTTTCTCTCCCATTATCAATATTCAAAATAACTTCCCCATAGAGGCAAATTAATGCTTGCCTAGTTTTTTTATGTCTATGGCCACCTCTAGTATTATTATCGGCACCATAGATCCAAAATGTTCTTTCAATATCGAATGGTAATAACTTTTCAATAACTGTTAAACAGCCTCTTTCATCTTTGAAGGTCGGTAGATCAAATATAATATTATTTTTCATAATTAAATTCCCCACCATTCAATTTAATAATGATAGAAGGTAATCACCGTACTCATTATTGGATGATTTAGATGCAAGTAATTCAACTTCGGATTTGTTGATATAACCACAATTAAATGCAATTTCTTCGAGACAAGAAATTTTTAATCCTTGACGATTTTCTAATGTTGCTACAAATTGACTAGCTTCAAGTAAAGACTGATGAGTTCCAGTATCTAACCATGTATGACCTCTTCCAAATTTTTGTATATTTAACTTTCCTCTTGATAAATAATTATTATTAATATCGGTGATCTCATATTCACCACGATCTGAAAGTTCTAAATTTTTAGATATTTCAATAACTTCATTATCATAAAAATAAAGCCCTGTAATGGCATATTTAGATTTTGCTGATTTTGGTTTCTCAATTATTTTGACTGGGCTTCCATTCTTGTCAAACTCAACAATACCGTATCGACTTGGATCGCTTACAGGACTAGCAAAAATAGTTGCACCTGAAAAATTTCTTGCTTTTTCAAGATCTGATGAAAGTTCATTACCATAAAAAATATTATCGCCCAATATTAGAGCTACATTGCCATCGGCTATAAAATTCTCACCTAACGTGAATGCCTGAGGAATGCCTTTAGGTTCATTTTGAGTTTCATAAGAGATTTGAATCCCCCATTGGTGACCATTCCCTAAAAGATGCTTAAATCTATCAATATCTACTGGAGTTGATATCAGCAAAATGTCTCTTATCCCAGCAAGCATTAAGGTTGACAGGGGATAATAGACCATTGGCTTATCATAGATTGGAAGTAACTGTTTTGAAGTGGCTATTGTTGAGGGATATAGTCTAGATCCTGTACCGCCTGCTAGAAGTATTCCCTTCATTGAAATTCCTTTGTTAAGAGTCCAATTTTAATCATTTGTTAAATTAAATAATTATCTCATGATTGATTATTAATATACCAATCAATTGTTTTTTTAAGGCCATCTTCAAGATTTGTTTTTGGTTCCCAACCTAATTCATTTTTTAATTTACTAGAGTCTATACCGTATCTGAAATCATGACCCAATCTATCTGGAACATTTACAATCAGCTCTTCAAAGGATTTTATTCCTGAGGGTTTATTCTTAATTTTTAAATCTAATATCGCACATATCTTTTTTACTAATTTTATATTTGTTATTTCATTATTTCCCCCTATATTGTATGTTTGGCCTACTTTCCCTATTGTCAAAATTTTGTATAAAGCTTCTGCGTGATCATCAACGTAGAGCCAATCTCTTATCTGTAATCCTCTTCCATAAATAGGAATTTTTTTACCTTTTAATGCGTTCAATATAGTAAGGGGGATAAGTTTTTCTGGATATTGATATGGCCCATAATTATTAGAGCAGTTTGTAATTATTGTAGGAAGTCCATAAGTGTGGTTCCAAGCTCGAACAAGGTGATCAGAGCTTGCTTTTGAAGCCGAATATGGAGAACTTGGTTTATATCTGGAATCCTCTGTAAAAAGACCTGTATTACCTAAACTGCCAAAAACCTCATCAGTAGAAATGTGATGAAAACGAAAAGATTCTTTAATATTTTTTGGAGCAGATATTAGATAAGTTCTAGCACTTTCAAGTAGATTAAACGTTCCAATTATATTGGTGTCAATGAATTCTTTGGGAGAGTTAATTGAGCGATCTACATGAGTTTCTGCCGCTAAATTCATTATACATTCAGGATTAAAGTCTATAAATATTTTTTCTAATAAATTTTGGTCAGCAATATCTCCTTTCTGAAATATATATTTTGAGTCTTTTTCATAAATTGGTGGCGTGGGATTCGACGCGTATGTTTGGTTATCTAAATTTAATATTTCAATTCCTGGTTTTTTTATTATGTATCTGATAACAGCAGATCCTATGAAACCAAGCCCTCCTGTTACTAATATTCTCAAAACAAATAGATTAAATATAATATAAGGATAAATGATCTTCATCCTAAAATTGGTTTTAACAAATTTTTAATTAATTAAAAAAAATATTATTTGAGATTCAATTTGTAGTCTTCATAAGTTAATTTAAGGCCTTTTATTAAATCTGTACGATGACTCCACCCAAGATCATTTAATTTTTTAACATTTAATAATTTTCTAGGCGTACCATCTGGTTTTGTAATATCAAAAATTAACTCACCTTCATATTTAATTATTTCTTTAATAGATAGTGCAAGTTCTTTAATGGTGATATCCTTGCCAGTTCCTACATTTATATGACTACACATATCCCCAACATGCTTGGAGAAAATCTCTTTATTAATATTCATTATATGAAAACATGCACTAGCAAGGTCATCAACAAATAAAAATTCTCTCTTAGCATTTCCAGTACCCCATATGCTTACATTATTGCTCTGGTTAATTTTTGCTTTATGTATTCGCTGAATTAAAGCAGGAATAACATGACTATTTTGGGGATGGTAATTATCTCCTGGTCCATAAATATTTGTTGGCATTATACTTCTGTAGTCAATTCCATGGCTTTTGGAATATTGCCTATTGAAGCTTTCGCATAATTTAATTCCTGCTATTTTTGCTATCGCATATGGCTCATTTGTTTGTTCTAATTTTCCGCACAGTAGTTCTGATTCTTTAATAGGCTGTTTAGCGTATTTTGGATAAATACAACTTGATCCTAAAAAAAGAAGTTTTTTAATTCCATTTCTAAAAGAAGCCTCTATTATATTTGACTGTATCAAAAGATTTTGAAAAATAAAGTCTGCAGGATACATATTATTAGCGAATATTCCTCCAACTTTTGCAGCGGCTATATATACTTGAGTAATTTTGTTTTTTTGGAATAAATCTCTGACTAGATTTTGATTTGTTAAGTCAATTTCTTTATGTGATCTTGTAATTATTTCATGTTTTGTATTCCTTTTGATATGTCTAACTAAGGCAGATCCCACAAGACCTTGATGGCCTGCAACATAAATTATTTCTTTTTTAGATGTTTTTAGATTCATTCAAAATAATTCTTTACTTCGTAACCATGTTTATTAATAAGTTCATTCTTTTTTGCAATTTTCAAATCTGATAATGTCATTTCTTCTACAAGTTCTTCAAATGAAATTTTAGGTTCCCAGCCTAGCTTCTCTCTCGCTTTTGTAGCGTCTCCTAATAATGTTTCGACTTCTGTAGCTCTAAAGTATCTAGGGTCTATTTTGATAATTTCTTTATTATCCCATAAGCCAATTTCTTCCAAACCTCTACCATGCCATGTGATGTTCATATCCAATACTTCACCAGCTTTATTAATAAAATCTCTTACTGAATATTGAATACCACTGGCGATGACAAAATCTTCTGGAATTTCTTTTTGGAGCATAAGCCATTGCATCTCTACATAATCTTTTGCATGTCCCCAGTCTCTTTTTGCATTCAAATTTCCTAAGTACAAACAATCTTGTAGACCAAGTCTTATTCTTGCAAGAGCTCTGGTTATTTTTCTTGTAACAAATGTTTCTCCTCGTACTGGAGACTCATGATTAAAGAGAATTCCATTACATGCAAAAATCCCATATGCTTCTCTATAGTTAATAGTTATCCAATAGGCATATAATTTTGCGACAGCATATGGACTTCTTGGATAAAACGGTGAAGTTTCTTTTTGAGGAATCTCTTGAACTAAACCATAAAGTTCAGAAGTACTAGCTTGATAATATTTAGTCTTATCTACAAGTTTTAATATTCTAATAGCTTCGAGAATTCTAAGAGCACCTAATCCATCTGAATTTGCTGTGTATTCAGGTTCTTCAAAAGATACGGCTACATGACTTTGGGCCGCTAAATTATAAATTTCGTCTGGTTGGACTTGTTGAATAATTCTTAAAATAGAACTTGAATCTGTAAGGTCTCCATGATGAAGGATAAAATTTCTATCTGAAGAATGCGGATCTTGATACAGATGATCAATCCTATCAGTATTAAACAAAGATGAACGTCTCTTAATTCCGTGAACTTCATAACCTTTACTTAACAGGAGTTCAGCCAAATAAGAGCCATCTTGTCCTGTGATTCCAGTTATTAAAGCTTTCTTCATATAATAAATTTCTTTAGATTTACTAGATTACTAAAAAAAAGGGTTTTTTTCAATTTGAAAGATTTATAAGATTAAATTACCAACGTTAATTAAAAAAAGGTATTATCATTTTCGACATTATGATTAAATTTTTAATTTAAATAAGTTATGAAAAATTTAATAAGAAATTAAAAAATAAATTTATCTTAAAAATTCTTCCAGATATAAAAAACTTTAAAGAGGAGATTTTATATTTGAAAAATAAAGGTAATTTATGACATTAATCACAATTATTACTTGACTATAGATTTGTTAAATTTGGAATATACATAACAAACTAACGTAGATCCTGAATTAATTAATCTAGTAATTTATTAACTTATTATTTAGGATTGCTTTCTAAAAAGTATAAAGGCAAATCTCTTGAAATTATTTATTTTGTAAGAGAATGTTTTGAGAATATAGTATTGCTTAAATAAATTCTTGAAAATGAAATTTTTAATCTACTTGGGTAATAGAAATAAATCCCAAGACAGTTTTTCTAAAAAATATAATTATTCAAATAATATTAATTTCACAAATAATTTCAAGAAAGTTTAAAAAAATAGTAGTTGATATTTTCTTTGCTTCATAATCTTTAAACTATAAAGAAAATCCTTATAAAATCTTATCAATGATTAAAGATTTTAAGATAACTATTTTACGATTAATAAGTAATAATTCTTTAAAAGATCCAAGTCTTTTGTACAAATTCCTAATTTATCAGATTATGAATTTAAAAAAATATCAAGAAATATTGAAATTCAAGAATTTGGTATCTAACTCAATTATTAACTTAAGAAAAATAAAAAATAATTTTTCGTAAAATTATCATATTATGATTAATACAATAGTTAATTACTTAGGAATAATTAATAAAAATAAAAGTTATTAAAAGGATTTAATTTCTATTATTAAACAAAGAAATGTTTCTTAAACCAGAAAGTAATATCCAAAAAACCATGCTTATTCTTCCATCATAATAAGTAATATCAGTCATTTGAGATGTAATTATAATCACACTGGATGCAAACCATGTTTTATTAATTAGTACATCATCATAATTTAACTTAATTTCTTTATCCAGACTTTTCCAAGATGAAACTAATAAATAAAAAATAAAAATTGAAAATGTAATGGAAACTAAAAAACCATAACTAGCTGCTAATTCTAAGAAAAGATTATGAGTATGTTGTTCAGTATAATGAATAGGTTCGTATTTGATAGCATATAGTATTGGAAAAAAAGCTGCTCCTAAACCAAAAATTGGCCTAGAGGCTATTAAATTTATAGAATCATTCCAAAGATTTATTCTTCTAATTTCTAGTATATTTAAAAAGCTTATCTTGCTAAATTTATTTATAAATTGAATTGGCAATATTGATAAAATTAAATTAAATAAAGATGATGCCAAAGGTATATATTTTCCTAGTAAAAATAATATAAAAATAAATGTGAATATTATAAAAATAATTATTAAACTTTTGAGCCCAAATATTATAGGAATTGAAATTAATACACCACTTAATGCATTCCTAGATGTTGTTAGAATAATTGCTAAGGTAGTGGTTAAAAGCAGTAGGATAGAAATTGATTTTTTAAAATTATTTTTTCTATTTAAAAAAATAAAGCTTAATGAGAAAGGCCAAATAACAGATAACCACGCCCCAGTATAGTTTTGATTACTAAAAAGGCCAGACAACCCAAGATGTGGCTCTATATCCTTTAAATACCAAACTATTAAGCCATTTGAAAAAGATAGTGGGCCTTGCCAGTTAAAAAAATATTGACCTAAGCCTGTTATTAAAACTGGGATACTACCACTAAATAATAAGATCGAAACTTTTAATCTTTGAGAGCTAGTTTCTAGAAAACTTTTTGTCGTAATGAACAAATAAAAAAATGGAATCCAATTTAGTAAACCTAACCAAGTTAAAGAGATGTTCCATCCATAGAGATCTTGGTCCAAATAGCTTATTGTTTGAACAAAACAAGAAACTAACATAAAAATAGAGATTATGATTAAAGCAACAGACCATTTATCTTTAATTAGTTTTTCTTTATAACAACCCAATGAAATAAACGATGAAATGAGAATTAAAATTGATCCAATTGACATCGCCGAAGCCAAAAAGAAAATTCCTAAAAAGAATATATCTTCCGAAAATTTATTGAGGTTTATATTCTTATACATTTTTAAGATATTAACCTAATTTATTTTTGTTATTTTAACGCTTCCTGCAGGATTCGAACCTGCGACCCACTGCTTAGAAGGCAGTTGCTCTATCCAGCTGAGCTAAGGAAGCATCAACTCATTATATCTGAATGTTCTTACAGAAACAACGTTTAAGAAATCATATTGATTTATAAATATTTATAAACCCTTAAGATATCTTGTTAAATCTTGAGTAATTTTCATAGAATAATATTGTTATTTTTTTTATTTTGGCTAAGAGAATTTCAGATAAACAAAAAGAAGAAATTATTCAAAGTTTTATTAAAGGTTTAACTATTGATCAAATAGCAAATATTCATAACTTTACAAAAATAACAATCGTGAGGAATATAAAAAAATTTATAGGAAATGAAAAATATAAAAGAATTTTACAAGAAAATAAATCTAAATTAATTTCTTCTTGTGCCAAGGATAACAATAATAACTACGTTAAGAAAGTCGCATCCAATTCTAATACTGATGAACAATTTAATTCTTCAGAAAACTTGTTAAATGCTTCTACATTTGTAGAAATTAAACCAATATGCACAGAATTTGATGATTTATCTCAAAAAGATTTATCTTCTATTCCGATTAAGTCTATTGAATTTCCAAAAGTTGTTTATCTTATAATCTCTAATAAATTTGAACTTCAACCTAAGCTTCTAAAGGATTATCCCAATTGGGGTTTTTTACCATTAGATGATTTAGAGAGAAAAACAATTGAAATTTTTCATGATATTAAGTCTGCAAAACAATCTTGTAATAATGATCAAAAAGTTATAAAAGTTCCTAATACTAATTTATTGAAAATTGTTGCTCCAATATTAGTTTCTAGAGGAATTTCTAGAATTATTAATAATGATGAACTTGTAGCTCTTTAGGGATGGTATTACCTTTTGGTTTCGAAATTGAGAGATACTAAACTTCCTGTTAAAGATCCACTTAAGAAACTTAACCCTACTATAAAACCAATTGGCAACTCAACTGTTTTATTTATTAAGAAATCAACTTTACTTTTATTTGAACTATTTTGGATGCCAATAATTAATAAAATAAATACACAAGAATTAAGTGAAATTATTAATAATAACCTTTTCAAAATGTAAAACATATTATCTTGGATTATTTTTATCTTACTTCAAATTATAAATTTCGCTCTTCTTCATACCATTTCTCCTTGCGAGGTATTTCGAGGCAGCTGATAAGCTTAAACCAGCATTTATCAACTCATCTAATTCTTTTTTTAGATCCATCTGACTCAATTCTACATCTTTCTTTTTAACTCCTTTTATTACTAAGGTTATTTCACCAATTACTTCTTTATTATTAAAGTATTCAATTAACTTATAAATATTATTAGATATATGCTCTTCAAACTTTTTTGTTAATTCCCTTGCAACTTCAATTTCTCTTTGTCCTCCGCAAAAGTGATGTAGTTCTCTCAATAATTGTTTTAGACGATTAGGAGATTCAAATAGTATTGTAGTTTTTTCTGATTTACTAATTTCTATTAAAATCTTCTCCCTGTCATTTTTCTTTCTTGGGAGGAATCCCTCAAAAACAAAATTTCTTGTAGGCATCCCACTTGATACAAGTGCAGTTAGTGCAGCACATGCACCAGGGATACAAATAACATCGTATCCTTCTTCTTTAACTCTTTTGACGAGATTTTCTCCAGGGTCGCAAATACCTGGCATCCCTGCATCGCTTACGAGTGCAATTGAATTCCCTTTATTTAGGTCTTCAATTATTTTGGGAATCTTATTAAATGCATTATGTTCATTAAAACTTATAAGTTTATTTGAAATATCATATTTTTTCATTAATTTAGTTGTTTGCCTAGTATCTTCACATGCAATTAAGGAAACATTTTGAAGGATATTTATAGCCCTCAGAGATATATCATTTAAATTGCCAATGGGTGTGCCAACTATATATAAAATACTATTTTCTGGCTCTTGACTTCTATGAGATAAAATAAACTTATTTTTCATATAGTGATTGATTTACCTTATGGAGTGAACATTAATATCCTGATTGATGATCTGAGGATTCTCAGTTGGGAAGCCGCTGATGTTTTACTAGAATATTCTTCTTTAATTAAGGATAACAACTATAAAAATAAAATTATTAAATCAGGGGGACTTGAAGATCCAGTCACCATGGCTGATCTAAAAGTAAATGAACTGATAATAAAAAGATTAAAAGAAAAATATAAATATATTGACTGGGAAATACTTAGTGAAGAAAATGTAAAAATCGAATCTCATCATTGTAATACAGACGCTGATTGGCTTTGGGTTCTTGATCCACTTGATGGTACTAAAGATTTTATTCAAAGTACTGGCAATTATGCTATGCATCTGGCTTTGAATTATAAGAGGAGGCCATGTATGGGAATCATTCTTATACCAGAAAAAGAAGAACTATGGATTTCAATTGGAGAAAGACTTTGGGGAGAAAAGAGAAATAAAACTTTAATAAATTGCGAGGATTTTAAAATAAAAGATTTCCAAGAAATGACTATAGTTACAAGTAAAAATCATAAAAATGAACAGTTAAATAAATTAATAGATAAGGTTAATTTTAAGGAGGTTATTGTTATGGGAAGCGTGGGCTGTAAGATTGCTTCTATTATTAGAGGAGAAAGTGATGTTTATATTTCCTTGAGTTTGCCAAATCAAACTTCACCTAAGGATTGGGACTTTGCAGCTCCTGAGGCCGTCTTGAGAGCCGCAGGGGGATCAATAACAAATTTAGAAAATAAGGATTTAATTTATAATAGGAAGTCTTTTAATCAACCTGGAATGATTATTGCCTCAAATAATAAACAAAACCATAAAGAGATTTGTCGTCATCTTAGAGAAATAATAAGAAAATATGATATTTTTGAAATTTAATAGTTAATTAAGAGGAGCCACTGGTGTTGGAGTAGGTTCTGGGTAAGACATTCCTCCATTTTGAGCTACACCTCTTAATGTAAGATTAATTCTACCTCTGCTATCAATTTCACGAACTCTAACAGTTACATCATCTCCTTGCCTTACGACATCCTCAACTCGTTCTACTCTTGCTTCAGATAATTGAGAGATATGTATCATACCTTCTTTACCAGGAAGAATTTCTACAAAAGCACCAATAGGTATGATCCTTGTAACTACTCCTGAAAAGATTTCACCTTCATGTACTTTTCTAGTTAATCCTTCAATGATTTTTTG
>MDTA01096375.1_pt1 | contig 15514 bp, 17 predicted proteins | sample 811151 | NCBI WGS metagenome assembly MDTA01 (sample SAMN05326648, study PRJNA326480) | marine metagenome | isolation source: seawater | place: Indian Ocean: South | collected 2010 | reverse complement strand
TCTTGAATTTCCATAGGTTGTTCTTCTTCTTGAATTTCCATAGGTTGTTCTTCTTCTTGAATTTCCATAGGTTGTTCTTCTTCTTGAATTTCCGATATATCATTATTTTTATCATATAGTTCTGGTAACATATCAACAGCACTAGATGTTTCATTTTCAGATGGGTCAGCAATAGTTACATATGCTAACACTGATGCTGTAATTGTAATTAATGCGTAATGTATCCATGAAACAGGGTCTTTATTCATTTTTATTATGTATTATATATAACTTTATATACATTGTTTTTTTAATTATTCCTAAACATTTACAGCTTCTAATCTTGCTCGCGCTTGGGCAAATTTATTAGTCCAAACAGTTTTGCTTTCAGTGGAAACATTTACATGGAAATGTCTTTCATATTGTTCAGGCGAATCATAATATAAAGATACAGGTTCTGATAAATTAATGAGTGAAGCATCTCTAACTTTAAAGAATAGGTCTTCATGCCATGACCCAACACGATAATGTGTTCGAGATCCAGTCATTGCGTCTCTAATATATGAACCAGGAATAAATGATGTAGAATAAAATTCAGTTTTTGTTTTGGTTTTAGTTTTATCATTAGGATTAATTTTTTCTAGATGAGAAATTTTGTGATAATTAGGGTCATGTGATTTAATTTCTTCATAAAGTTTGTTAATTTTTCGCTTACGTTGAGGTTTAACTTTAACCTCACTAAATACACTTTCGGTATCATCCGTAACATGTGAAAAATTATCATCTACATAGTTAGTAGTCTCGTTAATAGCGTCATCAATCATTTAGAAGTATGTATAAATACACTGGAACTAGTAATAGGTTCTATGTAGTAAATAATATAATACCTTTATATTGTTTATAATTTGTTATAAATGGAAAAATATTATCATTATACAGTATATAAATATGATTCATCATGATATTGATATAGATAACTATATAAGTGAAAAATTTATGAATAAAAAAATGGATGCAACTATAAGTTATGATATAGAAATACCAGAAAAAGAAGAAAATATGGAAATTAAAGATGAAACAATGAGAGATAATGTTTTACATCAACCATCATATAAGTATTTATCAAATAATGTATTAGATAAAGAATTACCTATAAATATTCAAGAAAAGGTAGTAAATTATGTGTTATATAATATTCGTGATGATACTCATTTACCATATTTAAATTTTTTAGTAAAAGGAAAAAATGATATACTATCATTTCCAAATGAAATAATAAATGATAATGAATCTGATATAGATACAGAAAGTGATATAAGTGAAGAAGATAATACAATACCAGTAATAGATAATGATGATATAACGATAACAGATTTGTCAGAAGAAATGTATTTATTAAAACAAAATTATAAATATTTAAATGAAAATTTTAATATAGATGCTGAATTAATAGAAGACATTTATGATGGATATGTTGAATTAAATAATGAATTTTATATGTTTATTGAAGTATCAAATATTGATATTGATATACCAACAGATGAATTTTCGTGGGTTATTGTAGATGAAATAATAAACAATGGACATTCAAATAATATTCAAATAAATAATAATATAATCGAATTATTTTTAAAGAATTTAAAATTAAGAGAAATATATGAAAATGAAGAAGCAATAGAATATCCAATAGTTGTATATCTATGTGGAGAAGAAGGAGATAAATATATAAACGTGCAAGATAATAATAAATTATCAATTACATTAATAAATGATAAAATAGATTATGAAATATTTGGTCTTACACAGATATTCTCACGAAGAAGTTTAATATCAAGTTCTACAAATAATAAAAGATATTGTCTTTTTACAAAAGATGCGAATTATATATTTCATCAAGATTTTACGAAACAAGAAGTAAAATTGATAACTAATACTTCGTGTATTCGATTTACACAAAATGATATTGAATTTTGGTCAGTAAAAGATATAGGTATGTATTCATGTTTATAAGTTAATATAATATAATTAGTATAGTAACTTATTAAGACATATAACCATCAGTAAATTTATTTAATACATTTTTATCAATTTGGTCTTTGAAATTATTAATAATATCATCAACATCTGGTTTTCTATTATAAACTTCCTGATATCCATTAATATATGAAATAATTTTCTCAACATGTAGGTTATATTCATCTTCTTCTTCTTTAATTCGTCTAGCGGTATCTTCAATTTCTTGTAATCTAGCATTTTCAGCATCTTCTTGTTGTTGGTGTTGTTTTCTAATTTCTTCCTCCCTTGCTATTAATAGTTTTTGTTGCATTACAATGAAGTTGTCTCTTTCTTTAACTGCGGATATATCAATATCATCAACAGCATCTGGGTCTTCTTCAAACCATCTATTTCTAGTTTCTTCAGCACTAATAATAGTATCACATATATCAGGTTTTTTCAATTGGTTAAATCTTTCTCTTTTTTTAGTATTTGGTTCGCCTTGAAATTTATTATAAAACTCCTTAATTGTAGTATCATCAATAGCAGGGCTAGTTTCCATTAAACGGTCAAATTCTTGTCTAGCAGCTTTAATAAAATGACCAGCACCATCACGTTCTTGAGGTGTTTTTGCTAATTCAATTCTAATATTTCTAGCAAATTTATCCCATGATATAGCAGAAACTCTATGAGATTCGTTTTTCTCAGATATTTTTAAATATTGTTGAATTGTAGTCAATATACCAACAAAAATATTAATAGTGCCAATAACAGCAGGAGCATAACCTTGTAATTCTGGAGGTAATGTGCTTTGAGCAAAAGAAGCAGTACCAGTAATTGTTGATAATGTAATAGCTGGTATAGTAAACCACGCGTGTGTGCTAGATAATTTTGAGTGACATCTTAAATTTAACCATTTATAACATTGTGCGACATCACACCATTCAATTAATATTTTTTCATTATCTGGTGACCAAATAATTTTGCTTTCTTTAGATTTTCCATTAACAGGTGTAACACTACGTTTTCCATCATTTGTATCTAAATCATTGTGTGTTTTTTCTAAGTTATTAGCATCGTTTTCCATTAAATAACAATTTATATATTTTATAGTTATTTAATTTTTTATATCAATAACACAAATTAATTAATTTTCATCTGTATTTGTTTTACTGATAGATTCATTATTATCTTGTTCGGAATTAGAAATATCAGGTATTAAAGTAATGTTACCAACATCAACATCTTCTTTGTGTAAATCATTTTCTTTATGTGACTCATTTTCTTCTATAATATAATGTTCATCCTCTTGAATTTCATATAATTTTGGGTCATTTTCAATATCATGTTGATAATCATATTGACTTAATGGGTCAGCGTCATCAACATCATCTACTGAAAAGGTATGATCAGAATTTAAATTCTCTTCAATATCCTCATCAAATGTATTAAGTATATTTAATAATTTCTTTAAATGTTTGCTTTGAGCAATATGAAAAAATGATAAATAATTAATAAACAAAGTTACTTGTTGTTTTAAAACCATGTTTTCATGTTCCATAGTATTTAATAAATTCGATATTGAAAATCCAATTCTATTTTCTTTATTGTAATTAAGTATGTGTTCTTTGTTAGATTCGTAACATTCATTAAGATGATTAATATGCTCCATAATATCTATATGAATTGACCTAATGTCATCTAAATTATATTCTTGGAAAGGTTCTAAATCTTTATATATGGGAAAAGCTCTAAATTCTATATGTTCTGCTTTTAAATCAATCTTATTCTCTTTAATATAATTAGTGATTAATACATGCAATTTATAATAATCACAGTACATTCTATTATTTAATAAAATTCTAAATTTATTAATATTGTCTAGTTCAACAGAAAACAATTTATATTGAAAAAAGAAAGAATCTAAACTAAATAAAAAGGCCTTTTTTGTTGTAGTCTTAGATAAATCACCATATACGTTTTTTAAATGTGTAATTTTGTCATTTACACTATTTTTTTTCTTATTAATATCATTTCTTAATAATAATAAACTTTTAAATCTATTCTTTAATTTTTCTAGATTCAATGATAAATCCATATTATTATTTTGTTATACATTATTAATATAAAAAAGATTTTCTAATTATGTTAAGTTACAAAAATTATAATGTAATAATTTCACTAGGTATATGAAATAAACTACTTTCCCACATATTATAGCTAAAATTCAGCATATTCTTTTTAATACAAAAATCATATGTTAATGTGCTATATCTGTAATAAGGGACCATACCATAATTTTTATTCGGTTCTCTTGTGGTTTTGTCCATATGTAATTTAATTTCCCAGTATTGTGCGTTGTTTTCATTATAAAGAAGTCTAATTTTTCCATAGTTGTTTAGACTTTTATTAAATACGTCTGCTCTTTCAGTATTATAAAGTTCAAGTGTAATAAACGCGAAATAATAAGCATTTTTATTTTCATTGATTTTATAGTGTAAATCAATATCTTTAATTTTACCAATTTCCATAGTTTTAAATACGTTAATAATATCGTTTTTATTAACAGAACCTAAAATGCGTGGAATATAAATTTGAATTGTGCTCATAATTATAATAGTTTTTGAATAATGGTTTTCAAATAGAAGTTATATTATATTACTTATTATAAAGTCATGCAATTTTATATATTTTTGAATAAAACCAGTAAAATTGAATAAAAATAAGATATATAAATATATACATGGATATTTTAAATACAATGTTTAAGAACAATATAAGTAATTTGAAGATAGATAAATCAGATACGGATAATACGGCGGAATTACATAAATTTTATTCTGAAAATATTAAAGATGTAGATAAAATATATTTACCCAAACCAGTTCTAAAGCGTTCTTCACATTATAATGGTGGTGATATATATAAAAAAGTTAAACAATGAAATGTTATTAAATTCAATGCAACAAACTATAAATAAATTATAATTATTAAAAAGTAATTAAATAGATTATATTCATAATATATAATGGATACTTCAATTGAAATACCTAATAATTTTATAACAGTTGTAAATGATTTTACAAAGGATCTTAGCGTTACATTTCCTGAGTATAGTAATCTATGGCAACATTTGACATCAAGTATGGATGACAAAGATATAAAAGACTTGTATTTATACTTCATGAAAATATATCCAGAAAGATTTTTTGATATTTTATATCAAAATGAAGATATATTTAATAATGACAGTGAAAATAATACATTTTTTTTACCAAATGTAGATTTTAAAAAATTATATAATTCTGAAGGTGTTACAGATAGTATTAGAAAAACAATTTGGAAATATTTACAGTTGTTGTTATTTACTATAGTAAATGGTGTTACAGATAAAAGTTCATTTGGTGATTCAATGAATATGTTTGAAGGAATAGATGAAAAAGAATTACAAGATAAATTAGGAGAAACTATGTCTGGATTAACAGATTTTTTTAAAAATATGGATAACAGCAATTCTGATAGTGAATCAAATGAAAAGCAATCGTCTATGCCATTTAATATGGAAGGTATGCCTGATATGGAAAATATGAAAGAACATTTAAACACATTATTTAATGGAAAAATAGGTTCATTAGCGAAAGAAATGGCAGAAGAAATATCAGGTGAATTTTCTGATATAATTGGAGAAACAGATGATAACGCAAATCCACAGGATGTTATAAAAAAATTAATGAAAAATCCAGCAAAGATAATGGGTTTAATGAAAAAAGTAGGAGGTAAGTTAGATTCCAAAATGAAAAGTGGCGAAATATCAAAAGAAGAGCTGATGAAAGAAGCAGGAGACTTGTTAGGAAAAATGAAAAATTCAGCAGGTGGGGCTGAACTAAATGAAATGATTTCAAAACTAGCAAAAGGAATGGGTGGTTTGGGTAAAAATATGAAAATTGATACCAATGCGATAGACCGTATGACAAAATCAGCTACAATGAAAGAAGATATGAAAAAACGTATGAATGCAAAACGTGAAAAAGAGTTAGAAAAAGCACGTATTCAAGCAGCAATAGTTCAAAAACAAATTGAGGAACAGGAAAAACTAGCAGCTAAATTTTCATTGGAATCATCAGATAAGTCTAGTCAATTTATTTTTAAATTAGATGGTGCTTCTGCACAAGAAAGGTCATATATTCATCCTGATATTATGAAATATATTGAAGGTGATGATGCTGAAGTAGAGGAGAAGGTAAAGAAAACTACAAAGAAGAAGAAAAAGAAGACAAAAAAGTAATAAAAAATTGCATATTTTATAATTATAATAATGAACAATAATTATAAAGTTAATAAATACGAAAGAGATGACACCAACGTTTCAACCAACATATTTTCAAGAAGATAGTTATCCTACAGGATATCCAACATCGGCGGCACCAATGACATCAAGACCTACAATACGACCAACAAGAGCACCAGTATCATATCCAACTAGATATCCAACATCGGTTCCTACAGTAAATGAAATGATGATAAATAAAGTGAATGAATCTAATAATAACAATACAATAATATTTATAGTAATATTATTAATATTAGTAGTATCAATAATTTATAAATCAAGACACAAAATAATAAATATGAATTTAAGTAGCAATAAAATAATAGTTGATAATAATACACCAATAAATGATACAGAAGAATTACCCCAAGCAATCTTAGTAAGACCAGATGAAACCACATGCGTTGTAGAAACAGCAGCGGTTATTTGCGTTGAAACGCAAAATAGTAATACGCCAATAGAATCTATATATGTAAATTCCGTATAAATAAAAATATATAATTTATATTTTCTATTGTTTTTATATATTATAATGGGATTGTTTAATTATATAAAGTTAAAAATTTTTCTAATTAGTTTAGCGTTAGGTTTATTTGCTGTTTATATTACCATGCCTGACACGCGTAAAATATATGTATATCCAACTCCAGAAAATATAGATATCTTGCAATATAAGGATAAAACAGATACATGTTTTCAATTTAAAGAAAAAGAAGTAAAGTGTCCTTCCAATATTGAAGAAATTACACAAATCCCAATACAATCATAGTAATTAATTTGTATGTTATTTATGTAAATAACATGTACAAAAAATATATTTCCAATATAAATGTCTGATATTAGCGAAAAACATAAAAAACGAACGGATACTGATGATGTAATTAACAATACAACACCAATAGAAAAAACTTGGACTCTTAATATTGAACGTGTATTGGATCATTTAAGAATTAATTGTTCTCAATTAAGTGAATTTCATAAATACAAATATCATACATGTAAAAGAGCTATAAAATGGTATAGAATTCCAATAATTACATTTAGTGCAATAAATACATTTGCATCAGTTGGACTTCAAGAACATCTAAAACAAGAGGTTATTTCAATTATTAGTAGTGGAATATCATTATTGTGTGGAATAATTACAGGAATTGAAATATTTATGCAATATCAAGATAAAATGGAAACTGAATTAGCTACACATAAAGAATATTACCGAATCAGTATAGATATTTTCAAAATGATTTCAATAGATCGAAAATATAGAGAACATAATGGCAAGAAATTTTTAGATGAAAAATTTAATGAATATGAAAAGATAAAGAGTAGATGTAGGCCTGAAGATACAACTGATTTGATATATGATATATTATCTGATATGGAAGATTTATATGTATATAAACGAAATGTTCATCATAAAAATACAGGGTGGATAAATAAATACGAATTAGCACCACCAGTATATGTTAAACCAAACAGTAAGTTAATAGGAGTTTCATATGATCGTATTAGAAACCCGAATAAATATGCATTAAGAGAACAATGTAGAAAACTAGAGAATAAATTAAAAGTTACTCAAAAATATTTAGATAATCGCTGGACTATTAAAAAAAATGATAGTAAAAATAAAAATCAAGATAATAGTAATGATAATGATGAATATGAAAATAATACTGATTTAAAATTAGTGAATAACCGTAAGAGAGGGTTTATGTCAAGATTGTCAAGTATATTTGAGGATGATGATGATATAGACTCGTCACAGAGTGGAGATGAATTCTCGAATAATGATGATTTAAAAATAGAATTAGAAGATGATAATAATTCTCTAGTATAATTATTTATATCGCATTAGTGTATAATATTATGAATTTACAACGTTTATTACATACAGAATTAGGACAAACTTTTATATCGATACTTTTAGGCTTGGGTTTAGCAAGTTTATTTAGAAAAGTTTGTACAGATAAAAATTGTATAAAATTTAATGGACCAGTGATTAGTAACATAGAAGATAAAATATTTAAGCATAATGATAAATGTTATAAATATGAAAGTATATCAACTAAATGTGATAAAACAAAAAGAATAATAGAAGTATCTGAACCTACTGATAAAATTACTGAATAATTATCATATTCGTAAAACTATATAATCTTTGTTATCTTATATTGTATAGTAAATGGAAAATACAATAACTCGTATTGCGGATTTACCTGATTCCATAAATAATAATTTACCACAACAACAAACGAGTTATACACAGAATATTCAACATATTAATCAACAACCAGAGCAAACAACTAACTATATACCATTAAATACACACCCAAATCCTTATGGAGTTTCTGATCAAAACCCTATTATGAAAATGCCAGAACAGGTAGAATCTGTACAACAAGAACAAATGAATTCAATGGCTACACAACAGGTTCCTCAATATCTTTCCGAAGAACAACGTGAAATGATAATGCCACAACAACAACAGAGGTTACCATCTAGGCATATTCATCATGATACTACACAATATTCACAAGATAAAGAAGTCCAACCTAATTATATCCCTAAGAAAAGTTCTCCAGATTATGTCCGTGATTATGAAGATTTTAATGATAAAAAACTTCAAAAACATGAAAATGACAAAAAACAATCGGAATATTATGATGATTTAATAACAGATTTTCAAGTACCAGTATTAGTAGCTATATTATACTTTTTGTTTCAATTGCCCATTATAAATACATTTATATTCAAACGCTTTTCGTTTTTATCTATTTATAATGATGATGGTAACTTTAATTTCTATGGATTATTGTTTAAAAGCTTATTATTTGGAAATATATACTATACATTTACAAAAATAACAAATTTTTTAATTAGCCTGTAAAATTGAATGATTATTATTAATAGTTATAGATATAAATTAGTTCAATAATTTATTTATTATGATTGATATTATTAATATTCAAGTTATAATAGTATTATCCTTATGGATTTCAATGCTTACATTTGATGTTAATGCAATAAATGTAAATGGTTTTATTAATAGGTTCATTAGTCATTTTATAGTGACTCTTCTAATAACATCAATTTCAATTATGATGTTATTATTAACATTTAAATTCTATATAATATTCAATAACCTAATCTAAATATAAAAATAAAAATCCCAGCTCTTTTTTTCTGTATAATTTACAATCCAAAAATTTGTAAAAATCTTTTAGGCTTTGTGCTTTCTTTGTTCTTTTTGGTTTGCTTCCTGACAGGTTTTTTCTCACCAGGAGTGTATTTTAAAAACCATTCTTCATACTCTCTAGATTTTTGTTTTGTTTTTAATTCTTTATATTTGTGTGCTTTTTCTGATCGCATATCTTCAAGTGTTTCTTGTTTTCCATAACAAGAGCCAGTAAATCTTTTCAAAACACCACTTTGTTTTAATCTATTTTTTTCTTGTATATCAAATAAATAAGTTGCCATACATAATAATCTATCATAATGTAAATCTATGTCAGCATATATAAAAGCTAAATAAAAACTCATAATAGTATCGATAGTCGCTATTTTTATTTTATTATTATGGATATATATTTCATTATAACTATGACAAGCAATAGGTTTATGTATTAACGCAATGGTTTCATCTTTTCCTAGGAATATTTCAATATTTTCAGGTATTGTTTCACCAATAGCAGCATTTGTTTTCATCTTGATATCTATATTTTCTTTCTTTAATTGTTCTTTTAATATTTCTGCGGTTTTTTCAGGAGTTTCGGATAATACGTCAAAGTCCGGAATCTTTTGTAATTTATGTTTATTAGATTTTACAAGTTTTGAATATATACCAGATGCGTAACCACCAAAAAAGACACATCCTTCTCTAATAAAAGTATCACGTGTAATCATATATACTTTTTCAGCAGGGTCCATTTTATTTTCATATTTTCGTTGAAAATCAATCATATTACAATTTTTAGATTCTAAAGGATAATATTTATTTAATAAATTTAATCGTTTTAATACTTTTTCCCATCTAGATATATCACCATCAGGTCGTGATAATTCTAAATACATAGACATTCTTAAATAGTTAGGAGGTGTATAATGTATTCCATTAACAGTAATACTATCTTTATAAATAGATTTGTAAATAGGACTTACTAAATTAGTAATATCAGCAATAGGAATAAAATTTACAAATACTTTATATGTGCCATAATGCATACCAGCTTTAGCTTCTATTTCAGTATAACCAGCTTTAAAATAAATATCAGCTAATTTTTTACTATCATCTAAAGCGTTTGGAGAAAAGAAATCATAATCCGGAATTTCTACTTCTTTATTATAAAACTGAGCATCTTTTGGTAAAATATTATTTATAGCAGTTCCGCCATAACATATTAATTTATTATCTTTAATAAAATCTTCAACAATAGTTAATATTTTTTTAACATCTTCATTATTAACTGTGCGTTTTCCTTTAGCTTCGTTCGCCTTATCAACAGATTGTCTTAAAATAGCCATTTCACATTCTTGAAATGTCATTTTGTCATTACATATTTTTGTATTAAATTTTGTTGAAGTAATAGATGGAGTTTTTTTTAAAGTTTTGTTTTTCATATTGTATTTATTATAAATATATACAATACCTTATATTTTTTAATTATTCTTTATGTTTTCTAATATAATCTAATACATGGGCTAATGGTAAAATACCACCTTTATTATCATTGAATAATTGTTCATAATTGTCTAATTGCTCATCGTTTGAATAAAATTTATACATAACGTTTTGTGCGCCATGATATAATATAAAATCACTAACATCAGGATTATTAGAATTAGAATTAATAATATCTGGTAAAACTAACTTCATATTTTTAACACTGGTGCATAATTTACATTTATCTTCTATTCTAACATTATCATATGTTAAATTTAAAATTTCACTATATCTATGTAATTGTAATAAATCAGAACCACTTTCTAATGAGAGTAAATGTGATAAATTATAACAATTATTATCTTTCCAAGAACAATTAGAATCATTCAGATAATTTCTATTAATAGTTTTATCAACAACTATAACTATTTTACCCATAACATCTTCAAGAGTTGTTTTATTATTGATTTTATCAGTATATAACTTGGATTTAATAGTAGAATCAATAGACTTTGCTACTAAATTATAAAGCTCCTTGTTTTCAGTTTTTATTCTAAAATTAATAAATAAAGGGTCATATGGATTAGGTGTAGGCGACATAAATGCAGAACCACCAATCATACTTAATACATTATCTAATAACAAAGTATTATCAGTTTCAATTGTTCCTATATTTTTATCATATGAATATGTAATCATTGGTGCGTTATCTATTAACATAATTTCAAAATCAAGAAATCTAACACCTCGATGTAACAAATATTTAACCATATCAATATTAGCATATTTACCAGTAATAGCACTATTGTAAGAAGATTTAATAACATAGTCTTTTAAAGGTCTTTTTGTATATTCAGAAGGTATTGATACTATTTTTGTAGCATCTGATTTTGTTAAACTATTGAATTCTCCTTCTATCGTTCCAAACAATTCCATACCTTCAATTGTATTACAATTACAATCCACATTTTTACATTTATCTTTGCATTTTAAGAAATTTCTTTGTAATTTATTTATAATTCTTGTAATCATATCTCGTTTCCATAAAAATTTATAAATAATAAAAATAAAAATACAAATAGTGATTATAAATAAATATTGTGTAGTTTTATTCATTTGTATGATATACATAATTATTATATTATATTATGAAAACAAATATAATAGTAATTATATATAAATATATAAATTATAATGGCAGGTGGATTACTAAACATAGCAGCTGTTGGCCAAGCTAATGTATTTTTAACTGGAAATCCTAGTAAAACATTTTTTAAAGTAACTTATTGTAAGCATAGTAATTTTGGATTACAAAAATTTCGTATTGATTATGATGGTTTAAGAGAGTTAAGATTAACTGAGCCATCAACTTTTAAATTTAAAATACCACGTCATGCGGATTTATTAATGGATACGTATGTTGTAGTAACTTTACCGGATATATGGAGTCCTATACATCATCCATTACCCGTTCCTCAATATGTAGAAGATGGTAATAACATAATACCAGATTTAGTAAATGGTTCTGATACTGGTTGCCGATGGGCACCATATGAATTTAAATGGATTGAAAATATAGGCGCACATATGATAGAAGAAATAGAAATAACTTGTGGTTCTCATGTTTTACAAAAATATACAGGTGAATACCTTGCTATGATGGTTGAACGTGATTTTTCTAAAGAAAAGAAGGATTTGTTTAATAAAATGTCTGGTAATATTCCAGAATTAAATGATCCTGCTAATCATTATAATCGTAAAAATTCATACCCTTCAGCATTTTATACATCAAATACGGCAGGTGCTGAACCATCAATTAGAGGAAGAAATCTATATATTCCCGTAAATACATGGTTCACATTAAATAGCGGATGTGCGTTTCCATTGATAGCATTACAATATAATGAACTACATATATCAGTTACATTTAGACCCATTCAAGATTTATTTAAAGTTCGTGATGTATTTGATGTTCAGTATAATTATCCATATATTCAACCTAATTTTAACGAGTCAAGATTTCAAATGTATCGTTTTTTACAAACACCTCCTGCTATAGATATTTCTTCTGAAAATTATACTAATAAGATTTCAACATGGAATGCTGATATTCATTTAGTATCAACATATTGTTTTCTATCTACACAAGAAGCAGAAGTATTCGCAAAACAAGATCATGTATATTTAATAAAAGATGTTTTTGCGCATAAATTTGAAAATATTACAGGTTCAAAAAGAATAAAATTACAATCAGCAAATGGTATGATTTCAAGTTGGATGTGGAAATTACAACGTAATGATGTTAATTTACGTAATGAATGGGATAATTATACAAATTGGCCATATAATACAATGCCTAGTAACAGTGTAACATATTATAATGAATCTCTACAAGGACAATTCCCTAATGTAGATCCATTTGATTTAAAAGTTACTGGTATTTTAACAACAGGTGATTTCTCAGTTGAAAATAGACGTGAAATATTAGAAACAATGGGTATTGTATTAGATGGTGAATATCGTGAAAATGTATTACCGAGGGGTATTTATGATTATATTGAAAAATATACTAGAACCAAAGGTTCTGGTAAAGAAGGATTATATTGTTATAATTTTTGTTTAGATACTAAACCTATGGAATACCAACCATCTGGAGCTATTAATTTAAGTAAATTCAAAAATATTGATTTAGAGATTACAACATATGTTCCACCAATTGATGAGATTAATTCTAGATTTGATGTTATATGTGGTATAGAAGGCGCACCATTAGGATACAGAAAGGAAAATTGGAGACTGTATGATTATAATTTTAATTTAACTCTATATGAAGAACGATATAATATTTTATCATTTATAGGTGGATCTTGTGGAATGTTACATGCTAGATAAGTTATGCGGTTAATATTCATTTTTTATAGGATTGTATATTATAACAATAGTATAATATACAAATGAAAAGAAATATAAATGAAAATAGAGTATTTAGTCAGGAATTAAAAAATAATGATTTTCAAACAGAACATATGAAAAATAAAATACGCAATGTTAAAAAGAAGAAAAAAAATATTAATATTAAAAATATTGAACCATTAGTTAATATACATGATAAACCATTACATACTAATGATAATCCTATTATAGAAGGTCTTAATTTAAATCCAATAGTTACATTTAAGGATGACGAATGGACATCAAACGATGATATATACGAAGGTGGTAACAAGTCTGAATATAAGACTGTATCGTTTGCAGAACATATTGAAAAAGCATACGCATATCTTACTGATACTTACCATAATAGTATTACAAATTTTACAAAAATTGTTTCTGGTGATACATATTCAGAAAGTGATGTAAAATACGTGAAAAACTATTTTAATTGGATATTATCTATTTTTATAGGTCTTATTGCTGTATATAATTGGATATTTATTACATTTTATAAAGACGATAATAATATTAGACCAAAGTTATACCAAACACCACGTGATTATATACATAATTATAGTGGATTAAATCCGTTTTTCAGATTTATTGATAAATTTATTAATATTCCTTTGTTTTTTCCAGATTACTTACAAAAGTATTTTGTACAATATTTACCTGACGTGATTACATCTACAATAAATCCTGATTATAAATTTGGTATGTTATTTATTTTTATGGGTTTATTTGCTATATTAACAATATATACGTATAATTCTGGTTCGTTAATTAAAAATATATTAGTAGATATTGCTAGTTTTGAATTTTCTGGTATTTTTTCACAAATTATTTATACTATAACCTTTATTTTATTTATTTTGTCATTTATGGAAAGTAGCCCACTTGCTGCTCTATTGCCAATAGGTGGGTTTACATCATTAATAAAAGTATTTAATCCTTTATTTTGGATAGAAAAGTTTATTGTTCTGATATATTTAATTTTTCTAGGAGTCCCATTATCAACCGCATTTTGTCTATTGTATATAATAATTCATACATTTGGTTCAATTCTTATTTATAAAGACAATAAAAATATTTCTGAAGTCATATCATCAATTGATACATTTTTAGAAAAACATAAACCTAATGAACGTTCTGATAATCCATGTAATCCATTGAATTTTTGGGATAAAGTTATAAATTATATTATTAAAATAGTTAATTTTTTGTTTCAAAATTGTATTACAATAGGATTTTTAATAGTAATGATTTACGCGTTAGTAGACTCTAGTCTAAATATTAAAAGTAATCCTTTGAAAACAGTTATTATGGCTATAACTATAATGTCTATATTAAGTGTTGTAATTAGCACTGTTATTTCTATAATTAAAGGTGAAAAATCTATGGATGATTTGAATATTGTATTAAATGAGGTTAATACACCTGTCTTATCAAAAGAAAATGTTGAAAAATTAGCAGAAAATCTTAAAGAAGATAATAATGAAAAAATAGTAGATACATTAAATAATATTACAAAGAATTTAAAATGATATTAAAGTTTATACAAATATATTTATTAACATTTATAATATAAAAGTTAATAAATAAATTATAAATATGGA
>MDTA01093953.1_pt1 | contig 15516 bp, 14 predicted proteins | sample 811151 | NCBI WGS metagenome assembly MDTA01 (sample SAMN05326648, study PRJNA326480) | marine metagenome | isolation source: seawater | place: Indian Ocean: South | collected 2010 | reverse complement strand
GCGTCCTGGCTATTCCCATGCAGGCCTTCAATCTGACCGTCGCGGTCGCGTTTGGATGGTGCCTGGCCGGTGTAGTCGTAGTTGTACTCACCCGCCGTTCGGCCAATCTGCACGCGCGACCGCCTGCCGGTCCCGCATCATGGTCGTCGCTGGTTGCGCGCGCGCTGGTGGCCGGATTTGCGGTTGCGCTGGTCTCGTCGTTTGGGGCAACTCTGGGACCGCGCATTACCGGAATTCTGGTCACGTTCCCACTTACGCTCACAGTCAGTATCTGGCTGGTTTACCGTCAATATGGTCCGCAATTCACGGTGGCGATGTTGCTGTCGGTACAGCGTACGTTGCCCTCGTACGCGAGCTTCTGCATCGTGTTTGCATGGCTCGCGACGGCGCTGACTTCGATTGAAGCGGCGTTCTGGCTGTCTATCGAAGCATCGGTCTTGTGCGCGATGGTACTTGCTTACCGCGGCACAGCGTCGCGTTGACGGCGCTTTATGCGCTGGCCTGGCGCGCCGGGTTTCGCTTCGGCGTGTACAAACGGGCACGGGCCGAGAGGTCTTCTGGGCGGTAGTTGGACGCCTCGTTCAACGCACGCAGATGCTGATGGCGTGCGCGTTCCAGATCTTGTTGCAATCGTCCGTATTGTGCGGCGGCCGTCTCCGCACTTGCAGCCGGCGCACGCTCCGTTTGTTGCCAGTGTTCCGGCAGGTGTTCCAGCAATGGATAGGTGACCCGCACACCGCGTTGGTTCAATGCGTCCAGTGACACTTCCGGGCTCAGGACCGTAACCATCTGCAGATCGGTGAAGCGACGCTTGAGAGGTAGCTCAGCGCTTGCCAGGGAGAGCTCGTTTTGCCGCACGCGTACGCGCAGCGGGTGAGCGAGGCTGTCTATCAGCACGGTCAGTCGAACCAGCCGCCGTGCGCCAGCTGGCATCTCCAGCGGACGTGAGTAGGTCGTCTGAAACTGGCGAAGTTCCAGCGCGTTTTCCGCCGTTGTAGAGATTTCCAGGTGACCGGAAAACGAGCGGCCCGCGTTGGATACAACAACGCTGACAGGGGTCCAGTGTGCGAGCCTGAAGGAGTTTCCAAAACCGACGTGAACGTCCAGCGATACTTTTGCACTCGCGCTCATGCAGCAGCACAGAACACCCAGAAATATCAACTGCCGAACTATCGAAGGCGTGGATTGGATAATGGTCGCTCGCGCTATTTGAGTAACCTGACCAATCGATGATATGAGTGCCTGGATACTCATACAAGTAGACAACGAGTGAGGTCCATGGCGCCATCCGACCAGGGTCAAACATCAGCCGCGGTGTTGGTGGCAGAAGCCGTAAGCAAATCGTTTGGCGAGGACGAGGTTGTGCGCGGTATTGATTTCAACGTCGCCAGAGGCGAGTGCGTTGGCTTGCTGGGGCCAAACGGCGCCGGCAAGACCACGACCATGCGCATGATCATGGGCCTGACAAAGGTCACGGCAGGTAGGCTGACGTTGTTTGGCACCGCGGTCAGTGAGATGCCGCGTACCCACGTGATGCGCGTCGGGCTGGTGCCACAAGAGGACAGTCTGGACCCGGAACTGAGCGTCAACGAAAACCTGCATGTCTACGGGCGCTACTTTGGGCTGTCGCGGGCAGTTCTGAAGGAGCGTGTACCCGAGTTGCTGGCGTTTATGCAGCTGTCCACGCGCCACGACGCGCGCGTCAATGAACTGTCGGGTGGTATGAAACGTCGACTGACCATCGCGCGTGCCCTGATCGCCGAACCGGAGTTCATTGTGCTGGACGAGCCGACCACTGGACTCGACCCTCAGGCGCGGGTGTTAATCTGGAAACAACTGCTGGCGCTGAAAGCCCAACAAAAGACTTTGCTACTGACAACCCATTACATGGACGAGGCGGAGCGTCTTTGTGACCAGATCGTGATTCTTGATGAAGGCAGGGTACTGGCTAGCGGGTCCCCGGCTGCGCTGATCGCCCAGTTTGTCAAAGGACAGGTCTTCGAAGTCGCCAAACCCCTGCCTGACGGCTGGGACGTCAGTCGCTGGGACCATGAAGACATTGGTGACGCCGTGCTGGTGTATACAGAGTCCACACACGAGTTTCACACACTGGCTCCTGCTGACATCACCTATCTGCATCGGCCTGCAAACCTGGAGGACGTGTTCCTGCGCTTGACGGGGCGGGCACTGCGGGAGCCTTGAGTCGACGATGCGACTTCTGAACCACTATGCGTTTGCGGTCGTCTGGCGCCACTACCTGGTGTGGCGCAAGCTGGTGTGGTCATCGCTGGCCACCAACGTTGCGAACCCAATCCTGTTCCTCTTCGCATTTGGCTTCGGGCTGGGATCATTTATCGAGCGAATGGATGGTCTGACCTATCTGGCGTTTATTGTGCCGGGCATGGTGGGCTATGGCGCCATGTACGCCGCCAGCTTCGAGACTACCATTGCGGCATATTCGCGCTTCGCGATGCAGCACACCTGGAACGCGGTACTGGCAACACCGGTGACACTTGGCGAATTGTTATGCGGCGAGATCCTGTGGGCGGCCTCAAAGGCGATGCTGTCTGCCATATCGGTGCTTGCCGTGGGTGGACTGTGGGGCGGCATCAACTCCTGGGCCGGCATGTTGATGGCATTGCCAATCGTGTTTTGCGCATCCATGGCATTTGCGGCGTGTGGGCTGTTGGCTACGTCGTTCGCTCGCGGCTACGAGTTTTTCAGTTATTTCTTCACATTCTGGATCACGCCAATGTTTGTATTCTGTGGCGTGTTTTTCGAGATAGCGCGCTTTCCCGATGCGGTACAGTGGTTTGCGTGGTTGTTGCCAATGACGCATCTAATCGCGATGATTCGGCCACTGACAGCAGGCTTGGAAGTCGACGTGATAGCCATGTGTGGTTATCTCGGTTACACCTGGACGTTGACAGTCGTAGCATTTTGGCTGACGCATCGTAACCTGAGCCGGCGAATGTTTGACTAGCTTTCCGGCCCCTCGAAGCGACGGGCCATGCAAATGACAGGACGTGGAAATGATCAAGGGCCAGACGATTGAGCACCCAGCCGCGTGGCACGTGGATGATCTGGGCGGGAAAGACACACTGGCGCATGACCTGACACGCGCCCAGGTGGATGCCTTGATGCGGGCAACGGAAGGCGTCAGCCATCTCGACGCTGAACAGATACAGCAGCAGGATTTTGATCTTGGTGCGATCAGTGCTGATGTTGCCGGATGGCTAGAGGAAATTCGCCACGGCAAAGGCATCGTGTTGCTACGCGGGGTGCCGACGGACCAGCTCGACGTCGATGACTGTTGCAGATTGTTCTATGGGCTTGGTACGCACCTTGGCATTGCGGTTTCGCAAAGCAACATGGGCGAGAAGTTAGGTCACGTCGTCAATCTTGGCGGACAAGACCGACGGCATCGGGCTTATCAGAACGCACGTCGACTCGGTATGCACACTGACCGCTGTGACGTGGTCGGCATGTTATGCATACGCCCGGCAGAGGACGGTGGTCTGAGTGGCTACTCCAGCGCGCTCACCATTCACAACGAAATGCTGCTGAGCAAACCGGAGCTGGTAGCGCCTCTATACGAAGGTTTCCGACTGCACCGCTTTGGCGAGCAGAAAGACGATGAAAAGCTCACGCCGATGCCAGTCCCGGTATTTTCGTACGAGGATGGCCACTACAACGTCGTATACATTCGCGGCTACATCGATCTTGCGATCGACGAAGGTCATTACGCGCTGACGGAACTGCAGCAGGCCGCGCTAGACTACTTTGATGAGTTGTCTTTGCGTGATGACATCAACTTCGAGACCCGACTCGAAGCAGGTGAAGCTACACTCACCAACAACGCACTTCTGTTACACCGGCGCACCGCGTTTTCCGATAGTGCAGACCCCGAGTTACGCAGACATCTGCTGCGTTTGTGGTTGATGGACGAAACCTTGCCCGCTGTTCCGGCCGTCCGGATGCACAAGTCACTGGCGGGGATCGAGAAACTGACGGGCAGACAGAACTACTATCGCGGCCCGGGTTACGCCGGCTCCTGAGCCAAGTACGTCCGTGTCAGTCGTCCGTTAGGGGGCGGCCCTTTCGGGCGATGAAGTCCGGGAAAGCGTCTTCCGCTTTTGCACCGGGTAACACATCGCGCGTGAATTGCTGTTCGGCCTCCCACTGCGACTGCAGGGCCGTGTTCTGCTGCTCCAACATGAGGTGTTTGATGCCGACCACGGAAGGTGTGTCGTTAGCGGCAATCTGTTTTGCCAGCGTGAGTGTCTTGTCGCGGAGTTCATTCGCACTGACAACATGATTAAGTAGCCCGATGCGATGTGCTTCTTCAGCTTCAACAATCCGTGCGGTGAACAGCAACTCCTTGGCCATTGGCCATCCAACCTGGTTCGGTAGGGTCCACGTACTGTTGATACGTCCGTAAGCGGCCGCCAGAAAGCGAAACCGCGTGCGTTCGCAGCCGACGCGCATATCCAGCGAAGAGGCGAGCACGGCAGCCCCCCCGTATGCGAGCCCGTTCATCATGCCAATGGTTGGCTTGCGCGTCGTCGCGATCGCAAGAGAACGCGCTCCGTACTCTGAGCGACGGGAAGCCAGCTCTTCTTTACCGAGGGTCGCGTCGTTTTCTCGTTGTTCGTGGATGTCACCACCTGCGGAGAACGCGCGCTCGCCTGCGCCGGTAATGACGATACAGCCGATGTTGTCGTCCTCGTCCAGCTCCGTAACCGCCGTATATAGGGCGCCGGTCAGGTCGCGGTTCATGGCATTCAACACCTCTGGCCTGTTCATGGTGACGATGCCAACACCGTCAGTGCGCTCGATGAGCACGGTAGGTTCAGTCATGTTTGTTGCGTCTCGTCCGTTGTGTGTTTGGGTGCCGACGACATTGCGATGACGGCGACAATGGCTGGGATAGTGATGATGGCATAGGCGCCTGCGTATTCACCGAGGGCAAAGCCCAGAGCAAACAAGATGGGAAATCCGATCTGTCCCGCCGTGCCAAACGCGAGCACTCCGCCAGTCATGCGCGCCACCTCGTCGTCTGGTGACAGCCGGGCGGTTTCGGAGAGCAATACACCGTGCCAGGACATTGCCGTTGCGCTTAACACCAGCAATGGCAGCATCACTTGCCAGTACGCCCACTCTGGTTCCGCAAGGCCAAGTGCAATGCTGGCGCCAATCATCGCCAACGCCAGGCAGATGAGCAGAGTCCTCGGTGTGATCCATACGCTGCTTACCCATCCCCAGAAGACACGCCCGGGTAGTGCGATCAACGTTGCGGTACCCAGTGCCGCGCCCGCAACACTCAGCTCGTAGCCGAGTTCTTCAGCGAGATAAACCACGCTGAAGTTCAGAAAGATTGATTGCAGCCCAATGAAGGCAAATGCCGCAACCGCCAACATGCGCAGGCCTGGGATGCGCAACACTGCAAGAAAGGTATCCGTCAGACTTGAGAATCGTAGTGGGTAGTCTGGTTGCCGGTTCTGGTCGAACGTTTTCCTGCACGGTTGCAGGGCAACGGCGATCAGCAGACAAAAACCGGCGAAAAACAATCCGGCCGCCCGCCACCCGTAGTGCGTCGTAATGAGTGGGACGAGAAAACTGACCAGTACGACGCCCGCGGGCACGCCTGTTTGTTTGATTGAAAACACCAGCGGCGCCCAGCGGGCTGGTGCATACCGAGCGAGTATTTGGGAACTGGCCGGCGTTGACAAGGTGCCGCCCATGCTGATCGTGGCCGCAACCAGCGCGAGGATGGCAACAACCAAGGTCATTGGCGCTGCGGTAGTGGACAAAAGAGCCAGCCCGATCGCCATCAGCACGCAGCCGATCTGGGTCATGCGCAGGGCGCCGAATCGGCGAATGAACGCGCCGCAACCCAGCATGACCGTGATGCCTACGCAGGCGAAGCCCCAGGTGTAGACAAGCACAAGTTCAGCATCAAACTGAAGCTCATCCGCCATCGGCTTGAACAACACGGGCACACCCGTCTTGGCCGCCGTGGCAAGCGTCTGCTGGGCCAGCATGGCCACAATCGCAACAAGCAGTAGCGGCATGAATCGCGTGCGCCTGGCAGTGAGTTCGGATGTCGCTACAGAGCGATGTCCGCCATACGGTCCAGGCGTCTTAGATAACCATCGATGTCGCGGCCACCCACCATGAAGATAACCTGGTCTACGCCAAGATCTGCGTAGCGGGCAAAGTCATCAGGTTGCGCCGCACGGTTCGGCATTGTGTACACCAGTATATCGTCACGGGCTCGGCCGGCCGTAGCCAGCAGGTCGTTTAACAAGGGCAATTTGGCGGCCACCTCGTCGGGTTCGAGCCCCGCGCCCAGCCAACCCTGACCAATCTCCGCAACCCGCCGTAGCGCCGGCATGCCTTCTCCGCCAAAAAACACGGGCGGGTGCGGCGTTTGGACGGGTTTGGGATACTGCACGCAGGGTGGCAGTGTGTAGAGATCGGATGTGTAACTGGACGTCTCCTGCATCCACAAGGCCTGCATGACACCCAGGTGATCGCGTGCGCGCTGACCGCGGCGCTCCCATGGTGTGTTCAGCGCCTCGAACTCTTCTTTCAGCCAGCCGAGACCTACGCCGAAGTTGAAGCGCCCGCCGGAGAGAAAGTCGAGGTCGGCGACCTGCTTGGCCGTGTATACCGGATTACGTTGCGTGATAAGGCAGATGCTGGTGCCTAGCCGGATAGTGGACGTATGCGCTGCCGCAAAACTGAGGGCCGTAAAAGGCTCCATGATGCCATTGCCAAACCCGGGGATGCGCCCGTCTTCCGAATATGGATACTGCGAGCTGTACTCCTCAAACAGCACGACATGTTCCGGTACCCATATGCAATGGAAGCCACGCTCCTCGATGGCTTTGACCTGGGCGGCCATCATGGCTGGAGGCGTGGCGCTGGAGAAACCGCAGAAGATACCAACTTCCATCTTTACTGTTCCTAAATTGTGCAGGCTTTCGACAATACCCGAAAAAAGGTACAGGATTGCCCGTTTGACTCGTCAAACATATCTGGGTTCGGTCCCAGCACTATTCCTTGGACAATATGACCGACGTCTCACACATCCAATATTCACTGACTGAAGAGCAGCGCCTCATCCAGGACACCGTGCGCGCGTTTGCGCGGGACAAAGTCCGACCGCACGCCCAACAAATCGACCGTGACGGAGCTTACCCGCAGCACATGTTTGACGCATTGCGTGAACTTGGCCTGTTTGCGTTGCCGTTTCCGGAGTCTTACGGCGGGACGCACAGCATGTTGTCAGCCTGCGTAGCCGTCGAGGAGCTGGGCCGTATCTGTTACAACACCGCATATCTGCTGGTCGTGCAGTGGGTACCGTTTGGCGCAATCCTCGCTGGCGGCACCGATGCACAGAAGGAACGCTGGTTGCCCGCTCTCGCACGCGGCGAAGTCCGCGCCGCTCTGTCCGTGACGGAGCCGGGTGTTGGCTCAGACGTCGCGGGTCTCAGCACACGCGCTGAAAGAGTGAATGGCGGGTATCGCCTGACCGGCACGAAGATCTATTGCACCAATGCGGCTGTTTCCGACTTTGTTGTGGTCGCGGCCAAGACGGATACATCACAACGCCACGGCGGCATCAGCGTATTCATTGTCGAGCGTGATACCCCCGGATTTGTCATTGCTCGGAATGAGTCGAAGCTGGGGGCGCGGGGGGTACCGTCTTCGGAGTTGAATTTCGACCGGGCGTTTGTCCCGGAAGAGAATCGTCTGGGCCCGGAAGGCGAGGGGTTCAAGCTGGTCATGGAAGCCTTCAATCAGAGTCGCCCCATCATTGGCGCGCGTGGCGTAGGGCTGGCGCAGGGTGCAACGGATCTGGCCGTCAACTTCGTGCGTGAGCGTCAGGCTTTCGGGCAGGCCGTTGGGGATTTTCAAGGAGTGCGTTGGATGTTGGCGGATATGGCGATCCAGACTGAGGCGTCGCGTCACCTCGTCTACAAAGCGGCCGCGTGTGTGGACGCGGGGCTGACCGGCCGCGAGCTTGCGCCAATTGTTGCCATGGCGAAGTGCCACGCGACCGACACGGCCATGCGGGTTGCGACCGATGCCTTGCAGTTGTGGGGCTCGGCGGGTATCTCGAATGACAATCCGATCAATCGTTATTTCCGCGATGCCAAGGTTTTGCAGATCGTCGAGGGTACCAACCAGATACAGCGCAATATCGTTGGCGGGCATGTGATACGCAGTACCGAACTGATGTAGTGCCGATTCAGAACCGCTGGAGGTAAAGTGTCAGCCCAGATACTGTCCGCCGTTGACGTGCAGTATCTGACCGGTCACCTGTTTCGCCTCGCTACTTAGCAAGAAGCGGATGGCGCTCGCGATATCGTCGGCAGTACACATTTGTCCTAGCGGCACCGTTTCAGACGCAGCGGCGATTTCGTCCTCGCTCATTCCGAATCGGGGCTGCGCCGTATTGGTCAGTCCGGGCGCGACAGCGTTGACACGAATCTGGTGCGGGGCAAGTTCTAACGCCAGCGAGCGGGTGAGGCCGACTATGCCCGCTTTGGCGCTGACATAATGAGCGCCTCGTGGCGAACTCCGGTATGCCGCTCCGGACGTGATGTTGACCACTGCGCCTGCTTGCCGCGATGACACCCAATGCCGCGCCGTCAGCTGGGTTAAACGAAAAACAGCGCGCAGGTTGATGTTCAGTACGTCATCCCATTCGTCCATTTCTAGTTCCAGGAACGGCGAGCGGGGGAATATCGCCGCGTTGTTGACGAGGGCGACGATGTCGCCGAGGGTCTGCGCCTGATCGAGTAGCCGTAACAGCGTGGTGTCTTCTCGGACATCGCCGGGTACCAGAATCGCTTCACGCCCGCAGGCGATGACATCTTCTGCAACCGCTGCCGCGCCGGGCTCATCATCCAGATAGTTGATCACCACGTGGTAGCCCGCAGCAGCCAGTACGCGGGCCGTCGCGGCACCAATGCCCTGTTGAGCGCCCGTCACAATGGTAACGGGGGCGTCGGAATTGAGGTCGGATTGAGTCACTGCTTGATACCTCTATACTGGCCAACTCTGAACGGGCCAACTTTAGAACGACCACATATTGTAGGCCGAGGCAGCGGAAACGACGGCGGAGCAACGTAATGGCACACACAGTCACCCAGGGTCTTAATGGTCAGTTTGGCGCGATGATCGCGGGCGTGAGCCTCGCGGATCTGAAATCCCCCGAGTTTCAGGACCAATCCCTGTCGCTATGGCACGCTCACGGCCTCTTTGCGGTGCGCGGCGACGAACTGGCTGATATCGCACCAACCGAGCTGGTCGACTGGTCGGCCGTATTTGGTGTGGTGGAAGCGATCGCCCAATCAGGCCGCGACAAGATGATGGTGTCCGGCTATCCGATCCTCCGAATTGGCAATGTGCGTGACGATGCGGGCGAGTTGGTGAGCTCTCTCGCGCGGGTGCCGCAACTCACCAGCGACAACGATATTCGCTACAACCCCGAAACACGCCGTCCGGTCTGGCATACGGATTCGCTGTTTCGTGAAAACCCGCCGATCGGCTCCGTATTTCACTGCAAGCAGGCGCCTTCCAGTGGCGCGGAAACGCTGTTTGCGGACATGCGGGCTGCGTATACGGACCTTGATGACCAGACCAAGTCCGATCTGCGGGGACTGGAGGCGGTATGCTCGCTCGCGCATCATGACAAGAAAATCAACAGCTACTCGCCCGACTATCCGATCCTGAGTCCCGAGCAACGCGCATTGAACCCAGCGCGTCGAGTACCCGTTGTGCTGCCGCATCCGGATACCGGCGTGCCCGCGTTATACGGCCTCAACAGCTCGACCTGTGCGGTTGTGCCCATTGGCGCTGACGTCAGCGACGAAGACATGGACCGCTATGATCTTGAGGGCGTGGAAGACGAAAGCGTACAGATCCTGCGTGGCCTTCTGCCGACCGTCACCGGACCCGAATATACCGTCAAATGGAGCTGGCAACCGGGTGATATCGTGGTGTGGGACAACCGCTGCACCATGCACTCCGGCACCGGGTTCGACTTCACGCAATACACGCGCGAGATGTGGCGACTGACGCTGCTGTCTGCCGCGGCGGGAGCGTAGCCTGAGTTCGGCACAACGGCTGGGCTGTTGGCAGGCGTACTGCCTGCGAATCTTGTGGTTCTGGCAATACAAAAATCGCACTGGAGCTGACGCGACGGTATATACTTGGAGGTCGCGCAAACCAAATAAGACGCGTAATAGAACCTGTTTGGAGGAACACTTGAATGAATAAGCTTTCCCGCACTCTGATGTCCGTATTTGCGGGCGCGAGTCTCGCGGTAGCGGCCGGTACGGCTTCAGCCGCAGGACCCGTCAATATTCGTATCGCATCCGACACCGTGGGCCCTCCCCATCCCGCCGGTATAGCGATGGAAATTCTGAAAGAGAAAGTTGAAGCCGAACTGCCGGGCAGTAAAGTCCGTATCTACGTGTCGTCTTCTCTGTACAAGATTCCTGAAGCTGTCGAAGCGATGACCGAGGGCAACCTCGAAATGGCGTGGGGACAGTTCGGAAAGACCGCGGCCGTCGACCCGTTCGCGAACGTTGTTGTGGGTCCGATGCTGTTGACCACGCCTGGCGCGATCAACGACCTGGACAACTTCGAGACCTTCAAAATGTTGCAGAAACGTTTCAACGATCTGCACGACATCAAGATCTTCTCTTCGGCACACCTGAGCTTCTATATGGGTGCGGGCGCAAAATTCCGCTTGCTTGACCCATCTGACTTCTCTGGCAAGAAGATCCGCAGCATGGGACCGGCGGAAAATGCCATGTTGAGCGCTTTTGGTGCAAATCCGACCACGATGGCTTTCGGCGACGTGCCTCCAGCGCTCGAAACCGGCGTCATTGATGGTCTGCTGACCAGCCTCGGTGGCTTCAACCGCGTCAAGGACACGGCACCTTTTTACACGATCGCCGGTATCAACGGCATCGTGGGTGACTACTACTGGATCGGCGCTTCCAACAAGTGGTGGAACAAGCTGGACGCAGACCAGCAGAAGATCATCAGCCGTATCATCAATGACGAAGTGATTCCGTGGCAGAAGCGTGCCAACTACTGTAACGACAAGGCACTTATCGACCGTTACGGCACCAAAGATCCGACAAAGCCAGGCATCTACATCATGACCAGCGCTGAGGCCGGCAAGCTTGCCTCGAAGCTGGGTAACGCAACGTCTGATTGGATCAAGGCCAATACGCCTGATTCGGCCAACCAGTGGGTCGACAAGTTCGCCATGGAATCGAAGGCCTCGGTAGCCAAGAATCCGATGGGATCCAGCGATCTCGAGTCTACTGACTGTGCCAAGCTGAAGCCCTTCTTCGATAAATACCGCAAGAAGAAGTAAGCTCGGGCATTCCGACGTACATCGTCGCAACGACGGTGGCATCCGCCACCGTCGTTGCGGTCGGTGTGCCTTTTTGAGCGTCTCCGACCCGTACATGCGTTACAGACATGGAAACCATCGATAACCTCGTCGACAAGCTTTACCGTGTTTTTCGGTTCCTGCTCGACAACATCATCGGCTATGGCGCGGCGTTGATGATGTTCATCGCAACGTGGCTCGCCATATTTGAGGTCGCGCGGCGTTATATCTTCGGTTTGGTATTCCCATGGGGTCAGGATGCGGTGACTTACTTCCTGGTCGCATCCGTGTTTCTGTATTTCGCCGTCACGCACGCGAGTCGTTCACACCTTCGCGTTGGTATCGCGATGGAGGTGTTGGAAAAACGTGGTTGGAGCCGCCTCGTGCTGTCGGTGCGTGCGCTTATCTCGGCGATGACCGTTGCGCTGTTCAGCTTTCTGGCGTGGTACGGCGTACCGACGTTTGAACGCAGCATGATGATGGAACGCAAGACATTGAGTCTGTTTCTGTACATCTGGCCGTTCCAGGTTTGTTTGATCGTGGCGTTCTCATTGTTGGCGCTGGCGAGTCTGTTCCATCTGTATCAAGACATTCGCGCGATGTTTGGCAAGAAGGTCTTCGAGTGGGCCCCTGTTGAAGAAGGGATTGATATCTGATGGGTGCGCTAGGCTCGTTGCTGCTCGCGTTTCTGACGCTGGGTGCGCCCATCGGCGTCGCCCTGTGTGCGGCGACTGTCGCTTTCATTCTGTACGACCCGTTCCTGTCAGAGAACGCGATCTTCAGGTCGTTCTTCAGTTTCGTAAACAAATACACCCTGATGGCCATCCCGTTTTTTATCTATGCGGGATTCCTGATGGAGCGTACCGGCCTTATTAAGAAGCTGTTTCGCTTCGCTGATGCGCTGGTGGGTTGGTTGCCGGGCGGATTTGCCTACGCAACTATCCTCTGCGCCGTCATGTTTGGCGCTATCTCGGGGTCGAGTACCGCAATGGCTGCGGCCATGGGCGTTGTCGCGTTCCCGGAAATGGTCAAACGCGGATATCCGACCTGGATGGCTGCGGGTATTGTCGCGACGGGTGGTGGTATCGCGATCCTGATTCCGCCGAGCATTACCCTTATTTTGTTTGGTGTTTTGACCGAAGAGTCAATCCCGAAACTATTCCTGGCTGGCGTGACCCCTGGCATCATGCTCGCTATCAGCGACGCGATTATCGTCCTGACACTCGCTCAGATTGTGAAACTGCCAGCTGGAGAGTTCCGCTGGGCTGAATTGAAAGACGCCGCGTTGCACGCGCTTCCCGCGCTGATGATGCCTGTCATTGTGCTGGGTGGCTTGTACGGTGGTGTCTTGACCCCGACTGAATCGGGGGCGGGTGCGTGTGCGTACGCCACGATTTACGGCTTCTTTGCGCTCCGCAAGGAGTTTTTCAAAGAGATGTTGGCTGCCACTACCAGGGCAGTGAACCTGACCGCTATCGTGTTTTTCCTGTTAGGTGGTGTTGGCATCTTCCAGTTCCTGCTGGCAAACAAGGGCTGGCCGCAAGACATCGCGCAATGGGTGGTGGACTTCGGCTTGTCACCACTCGGCTTCCTGATGTTGCTGATGGCCGTGCTGTTGCTGATGTCCATGTTTCTGACGGGCGTCGCAATCCTCGTCCTGGTGGTGCCGATTATTCATCCAGTCTCCCTGTCGCTTGGTATTGACCCGATTCACCTGGGCATTCTGTTCGCGTTATGCGTCGAGATGGGCGCGGTGATCCCGCCGGTGGGGCTGAATTTATTTGCCGTGAGCGGGACAACCAAGGTGCCCGTCACGCAAGTGATCCGAGGGGTCTTTCCGTTCTTGTGTACAGATGGAATGGTGCTGGTCCTCGTGATGTTGTTCCCGGTCCTCACGTTGTGGTTGCCGGAGAAACTGCTCGTATCTGTATTCCAGTGATTGGCGCTCGCGCGCTTGGATAGACCGCCGTCTGGGCGAAACACCCAGGTGCCGGATTTTCGCCAGGCCGTGATTTTGCCCAGACGGGAGATGTCTCATGGCGACCATGCGTCCCGAAATCCAGGCGACTACGCACGCCGTATCCACCGGCCACAACTACTCGACACAAGCGGCGTTTCAGATTCTTGAAGATGGTGGCAACGCCATCGATGCAGGCGTATGCGCCGGTATCGCACTCGGGATTCTGCAATCGGACCTCGTCAGCATCGGCGGGGTTGCCCCAATCATCTTGTATAGCGCCGAACACCAGGAAGTGGTGACCATCGCCGGTTTGGGATGGTGGCCGAGGCAGGCCAACGCCGAGTACTTTCGCCGCGAATTCGACGGCGCCATCCCACTTGGTCTCATGCGCACCGTTATCCCCGCCGCGCCGGATGCTTGGATCACCGCGCTGGAACGCTATGGCACGCGCTCGTTTGGAGACGTCGCGGCCGCGGCCATTCGCTTCGCGCGTTACGGCTTTCCCATGAATCATCTGTTGCAGAACACCGTCGCAACACATCTGGAAGAATATCGAGCATTCCCCGCAGCCGCTGAGATTTTTCTGAAGGATGGCGAACCCTATGCGTTGGGCGAGACCTTCAAGCAGGAGCAAGCGGCGGACGCGTTGCAGTACATGGTTGACCAGGAGGTTGCCACGCTCGCTCGCGGTGGTTCCCGTGCTGATGGACTGAAGGCCGCTCACGACGCTTTTTACAGAGGCGATATCGCCCGGCGTATAGCGGACTATCACGCGGCACATGGCGGCTGGATGACCATGCAGGACATGGCCGACTACCGCTCCAGCGTGGAGCCCGCCGAGACCACGAGTTTTGGCGATGTAGAGGTGTATGCCTGTGGTCCCTGGTGCCAGGGGCCGGCGCTTTTGCAGGCTCTCAATTTGTTGGAAGGCTACGACCTGGCATCGATGGGACACAACTCCAGCCGGTACGTGCATACGGTGACCGAGGCAATCAAGCTGGTCATGGCTGACCGGGAGCACTACTACTCCGATCCTGAGTTTGTGGAAGTACCCATGCAGGGGCTGCTCGACAAGGCCTACGCCGCCCAGCGTGCGCAGATGATCCAGGATACGGCGCACGCGGAAATGCCGCCTCCTGGGGAGTGGGAGGCGCTAGGCTTGAGCGCGGCTCCGCCCGTGTTCAAAACGCCTGCACGAGACACTGGCACTGACGGCGCTGCACTGGACACGACGTATCTGTGCGTGACCGACAAGCACGGCAACGCGTTTTCGGCGACACCCAGCGACGGTTCGTATGGTGGTGGGGTTTTGCCGGGCCTCGGTTTTGTGGTCAGCGGGCGCGGGTCCCAATCATGGACAGACCCCAACCATCCGTGTGTCCTGGCGCCTGGCAAACGTCCGCGTCTGACGCCCAATCCGGCGCTGGCAATTCAGGGTGGGAAACGATGGGTGCCGTTTGGAACGCCTGGAGGCGATGTGCAGATCCAGGCGATGCTGCAGACCTTCTTGAACCTGTTTGTGTTTGGCATGGGTCCGCAGGCCGCGGTTGAGGCGCCGCGTTTTGCGAGCTATTCCTTCCCGAATTCTTTCGAGCCACACGACTATCATCCGGGGCTATTGAAGCTGGAAGGGCGTCTCGACAAGGCCGTCGGCGACGAACTGACAGCACTTGGACATCGCATCGAATGGTGGCCCGACATGATCTGGCTGGCCGGGTCGATGTGCATGATCGATGCGGACGCCGGCCGAGGGCTGATGCGGGCCGGCGCCGATCCACGGCGTATGGCATACGCGCTTGGATGGTAATGGCAGGAGCGCTGCGCTACCGGTCATAACACAAAACGTCCGCGCAACGTTTCGACTCGCGTGGCCGATCACGGTCTCGCGTATCAGCATGCTGACGTTGTTCGCCGTTGATACGGCAATGACCGGTCAGTTAGGCGCCGCGGAACTCGCATTCCTGGGGCTCGCGTTCGCACCGCAGTTACCGCTTCTGCTGCTCGGTATGGGCTTTGTCATGGGCGGCGCGGTGTTGATCGCTCAGGACGCGCAGGCGGCGGCTGAAAGCGCCGACTCCATGTTGTCCACAGCGCTTGGCGGCGCGAACTACGTCCTGCATGCGGCCGG
>MDTA01077901.1_pt1 | contig 15516 bp, 14 predicted proteins | sample 811151 | NCBI WGS metagenome assembly MDTA01 (sample SAMN05326648, study PRJNA326480) | marine metagenome | isolation source: seawater | place: Indian Ocean: South | collected 2010 | reverse complement strand
TTACGCCGGTTCGATTCCGGCCTCAGCCTCCAGTAGTTGTTCTATATCTAAAAAGTGTATAATTCACAATATTGCCCAGGTGGTGGAATTGGTAGACACAAGGGATTTAAAATCCCTCGAAGGCAACTTCGTGCCGGTTCAAGTCCGGCTCTGGGCACCAATTAAAAAAAATCTAATTTATTTAATGGAAACTATTCAACTAGATCCAATCAAAGACGAAAAGGGTCAATTGTGTGTAATTGAAGCTGGGAAATCAATTCCATTTGACATAAAACGAGTCTATTACATTTTTAGTAATCTAAATAATTCACCAAGAGGATTTCATGCTCACAAAAAATTAAATCAAGCTGCATTTTGCATATCTGGGAGTTGTCATATTCATTTCAATGATCTCAAAGAAAAGAAAAAAGTAATTTTAGATTCTCCTCACCAGATTGTTTTAATACCACCTCTTGTGTGGCATGAAATGCATGAATTCTCCCCAGATTGTATTCTAGTTGTTCTTGCAAGTGATGTTTATGAAGAGGATGACTATATTAGAGACTTTGAGGAATTTAAATTATTTCTAGGAAGTCAAAATGATTAAATTTCTAGATTTACAAAAGATTAATTTATCCTATAAGAAAGCTTTAATTAAACAGACTGAAAAAATAATTGATTCTGGCTGGTTTATCTTAGGAGAAGAAGTTGAATCATTTGAAAAAGAATTTGCTAAATTTAGTAACGTTTCAAATTGTATAGGATTAAATAGTGGCTTAGATGCTCTAATTTTGAGCTTAAAAGCATGGAAGCAGCTTGGTAAAATTAATTCAGGTGATGAGGTGATAGTTCCTGCCAATACTTACATAGCCTCAATTTTAGCAATTACTGAAAATGACCTAATCCCCGTATTGGTTGAGCCAAATGAAGATACTTATAATTTATCTTCAAAAAATTTATCAAAATTTATTACCAAAAAAACCAAAGCGATTCTTCCAGTCCACTTATATGGGCAACTTGCTGATGTTGCTGGTATAAAAGAAATATCTGATGAAAGAAATCTTCTCGTTCTCGAAGATGCTGCTCAAGCTCATGGAGCGTCTTTAAACGGATGCTTTGCAGGCGGATTTGGAGATGCAGCAGGATTTAGTTTTTACCCAGGAAAGAATCTTGGAGCTTTGGGTGATGCGGGAGCAATACTTACAAATGATGATGAGCTAGCAGATATTGCTAGATCTTTAAGAAATTATGGCTCTGAAATAAAGTATAAGAATATTTATAAAGGAATTAACTCTAGAATTGATCCAATCCAAGCAGCATTTCTTAGACAAAAACTTAGAAATCTAAACAACGACAACAATCATAGGAGAATACTTGCAAATATTTACCTCGAAAATATTAATAATCCTTTAATCAAGCTTCCAACAAGACCAAGAATAGATGAATCACATGTTTGGCATCTTTTTGTTATAAGAACAAAAGAAAGAAAAAGGTTTATGAAGTTTTTAGAATCAAAAGAAATTCAGACGATGATTCATTATCCTATTCCTCCTCATAAGCAAGCTGCTTATTCTAATCTTAATAAACTTAGTTTTCCCATTACAGAAAAGATTCATGATGAGGTAGTCAGTCTTCCAATTGGTCCCCATCTCGAGGTGGAAGACATCAAGTATATTTCAGACCAAATAAATTTATATAAATAAATTTTTAGTTCTTAGAAACAGAAAATTCTTTATAAATTTAAAAATAAAAATAACCTGGCTAGATTTTTTGGTGTCATCAATTGAAGAGTTTTAGATCCTTCTCAAAATTTGAATAAGCTTTTTCATTGATCTTAAATATTGAGCTCATTACAGCAGTATTTTCAATTGACCTTAGTTGTTCTCGTGTCTTAAAACTATCTTCAACATAAATTCCGATATTATTTTTATAGAAAATGAAAAAGAAAATAAATAGCTTGTGAGCATTCTCATAATTAAATTTAATTCTACTATTTATAGTTATTGTTCCTCTTGCAAATTTATTTTTAAGAAGAAAAAGCAAAGTTTCACTTGAAAGCTCGCAGTCAGACTTCTCATTAATATCAATCACTTCAATCTTTTTCTTAAATAAAAACATTTTGATTGAAAGGCCTAAGTCACTTATTAATATATTCAGATTAAAATCTTCATTAGAACTGTTATTTACGTGTTCAAAATTATTCTCACTCCATAAAGTCTCAAAAAAATCGTTATATTGATTCTTGATTTCATCTATATTATTAGGTGATTTTGAATATGTTTTAACTTCAATCTTTGAGATTTTTTCATCCCAAAACTCCAATGCATTGGAGTTTGAGACTTGATAATTAGCACTTTCTATTTCATTTAATTCAATTTCTTGATTAGGAATAGGCACAATTAATTTACAATCATTAAATGTAAGTTTTTCAACAACATGAGGTAACCAATTTCTTTTATTCCAGTAAAAATTCTCTTCATGTGAAAAGTAGATGAAGTTAGCAAAGACCATTACACTTTTTGGACTAAGTTTTTTGCAAATTAAGGTATTTTTTTTATCTGCATGATCTTGAAGGATGCTCGGAGTTATATCATCGTCACTATTTCCTGCCCAACTTGCATAAGAATACTGAACACCAATTAAATCTATCTGATCAGAAAAAACTCTCTTCACTCTTTCAATACCATTATCTAAATCAATTCTTGCATCATTAACATTTAAAAAGGTTTGCCCATCTGAAAACTTAAATAGAAGAGCTGAATCGTATCCGTCAGATATAAAAAGAGTAACCTCAGTATCATCAACCATGGTTGGTGTAGATTCTTTAAGTTCTATTACAATATGGCCTTTCTTTTCTAAGAAGTTTTTTACCTTCTTATCTTTTGTTTCCTGGTATAAAAAAGTTGTAGGTTTTTTAATGCTTAATAGAGTTGCTATGGAGAAGTGATCAGGATGCTCATGAGAAATCCAAATATAATTAAAGTCTATTTCATTAATATCATGACTATTTTCATAAAGTAAGGACCAACCATCTTGAAAAGCAGTCCCTTTAAACCAGGGATCACATAGGATTTTTGTGTTTTTGTCCTCTGTTAAAACCGAGCTATGATTAATGAATTTTATTTTAGACATTCTTTTAGTTTTATGAAGTTTTATTAATACCCTTACCTTTTGGACCTATCACAACAGAGCCCTCAGAAACATCTTCGACAATGGTTGTACCAGCCCCAATCATGGAATTTCTTCCAATTTCAACACCCGGAAGAATCACAGATCCGCCACCAATTGAAGCGCCTTTTTTAACGATGGTTGTTGGATAAAATTTACTAGATTTATCCTCTCGATTACTTCTAGGATAAGTATCATTAGTAAATGTAACATTAGGCCCAATAAAAACTTCATCCTCAATGACAATATTATTCCAAACTTGAACCCCATTTTTAATAGTAACTTTATTACCAATAACTGCTTTATTTTCAATAAAAACATTGGCTCCAATATTACAACTTGTTCCGATCTTAGCTCCATCCATAATGACACAAAACTGCCAAACAGTTGTATTTTCACCGATATGCTTTGTCTTTACTTCTGAAGAGGAGTGAATTTTAATATTTTTTTTGCTACTCATTATTTGTAAATTATAACATTTATATTTTTTAGACTTAGGTATAATCAGTTTGTATGAGTTTTCCAAAAAAAGTCCTTTTAGTTGGATGCGGTCATATAGGCTTAAAGCACCTAAACTGTTTATTAAGATTAAAAAATTATTTTATTGTCTGTGGGATTTATGAACCAAATATAAAAATTCAAGATTCAATAAAAAAAGAATTTAGAAATAATAAATTCAAATTCTTAAAAAATTTCTCAGACATAAATTTTAATGATTTTGATGTTGCAATTATCTGCTCACCAAGTAGTTTGCATTTTAGCCAGATTAAAGAAATGTATGGCAAGTTAGATGAGATTATTTGTGAAAAACCACTATTTATAGATCAAAAAGATTACAAAGAAATTAAAAAAATGGTACTGCTATCAAAAACAAAAATTACTCCAGTTCTTCAGGTAAGAGAATCAAGTGCAGTTAATCAAATTAAAGATACCATGAAAAAAAAAGGCATACCCAGAAGCATTAATTTAATTATGCCTTGGAAAAGGGACTTTGATTATTTTAATCAAAATAAATGGAGAGGAACTAAAGATGGAGATGGAGGTATCTTCCTTAATCAAGCAATTCATTATTTCGACTTTTTAGAACACATTTTTGGGCCCATCAAGCGCATGAAAAATACTGCATATAATGTAGAAAAAAACTCTCAAATGTCAGACTTGATAATTGGTAATTGTATTTTTAATACAATTCCATGCAAGTATCTTCTAACTGTTTCTAGTCCAATAAACCAAGGAATAGGTATTGAAATCATATTTGATACCATAAGTCTTAAATTAAATGGAAATGATTTAGAAAAAATATCTATTGGAAAAGATCAACTTGAATCATCAAAATCAGAGGCCAAAATTAATCAACATTTTAAGTTTTATGAATCATTGATAAGCAGGAAGACCTTTAATAAAGATTCAGTTGCGAGGCATATAGACTTAACTAACTATTTAATAAAAAGGTGTATATAATAAACATTTAAATTACCTCATCTTATGGAAATACCGCTAGTAAATCTGGGCAGACATCATAAAAAAATAGAAAAGGAATTTTTTAACAGACTAAAATTAACCTTTAGAAAGGGTGATTATATTCTTGGAGGGCCTGTTAAAGAATTTGAAGATAATTTTTCTAAGATTATAGATGCTAGATATACTGCTGGGTGCAGTAGCGGCACCTCAGCTCTAGAATTGTCCTTAAGAGCACTTGGTATCTCTAATGGTGATGAGGTCATAACTTCAGATTTAACTTTTTTTGCAACGGTTGAAGCTATTCATGCAGTTGGCGCAAAACCAATTCTTGCAGATGTCTGTCCAAATACATATGGAATAAATCTCTCGACTATAAAAAAAGTATTTACAAAGAAAACAAAAGCGATAATACCAGTCCATTTGTATGGAAATGTATCTTATATGTCTGAAATTGAAAAGTTTTGTAAAGAAAAAAGTTTATTCCTAATTCAAGATGCCGCACAAGCTCATTTAGCAAAATACAATGGACAAAATATTGGAAAAATTGGAGATTTTTCGTGCTTTTCCTTCTATCCCGGAAAAAACCTTGGAGCAACTGGAGATGCTGGTTGTGTTTCCGGGCAGTCAAAGAAGCTTCTAGAGAGAGTAAAGTTTTTAAGAGATCATGGCAGATCCTCGAAATATGTTCACGAGGAGTTAGCATTATCAGCTCGAATGGATTCTTTTCAAGCAATAGTTCTCGATATTAAGTTAAAAGATTTAAAAAAAGTAACTCAAAGGAGGCAAGAGGTTGCAAAAATATATGATTATTATCTCAAGGATTTTGGTTTTGAATCAATAATTTGCGATGAAAAGGGAAGCTGTGTTTATCATCTTTATCCTGTACTAGTTAAAGATAGAGACATTGTTTTACAAAAACTTCAATCACTTGGTATCGGAGCAGGAGTTCACTATCCCGTAAATATGTCAAATCAACCTGGCTATTATAAGATTTATGGTAAGAATAATTTAAATGCATATAGCTCTAAAGTTTCCAAACACACTATTAGTCATCCAATATGTGGTGAGATCACTGATAAAGAAGTTGAATATGTCGCAAAAAGTTTTTTAGAAATTGCAAAACCCTACCATCTAAGATAGTTGAGAATGAAGATCTTAATTACAGGTGGACTAGGTTTTATTGGAGGTAATTTCATAACCAATCAGCTTAAAATGGGAAAGCATGAGATTTTAAATATTGATAATGAAACTTATGCTGCAAATCAAGATCTAAAAAAAGAATTTAATAAAAGTAGCAAATATAGTTTTATAAAAGCCAATATTGCAGACCCAGAAACAAAGAAAATCATTCTTGACTACAAACCTGATTCTATAATTAATTTTGCTGCAGAAACTCATGTTGATAGATCTATTGATAATAGTTCAGACTTTTTAAAAACTAATATCTTTGGGACTGTAAATCTCTTAGAAGGAGCATTGGCAATTTTCTCACAAAATAAAAACTTTAAATTTATACAAATTTCCACTGATGAGGTTTTTGGTGATGCTGAGGAAGGTGAGTTTTTTGATGAAAAGAATAATATTATAACTAGCTCGCCATATTCAGCATCAAAAGCATCCGCAGAACTATTCGTAAATGCTTATGAAAGAACCTTCGGAATTAAATGTCTTGTAGCCAACATTTCAAATAATTACGGACCATATCAAACTGAAGAGAAATTAATACCTAGATCTATTACTAGGCTACTTAACGGCCTTAAAGTTCAAATATATGGAGATGGTAAGAACGAAAGAGATTGGATATGGGTTGGAGATGCATGTGATGCTATATGTTGGATGTTGGAGAATAAAACAAATGAAGGTAGGTACTGTATTGGAAATGGTAAGTCAATTTCAAACTTAGAAATTATCTCTAAGATGATTAAGATTATTGATAGAAAATATGGATCAAAGATTCCTAATTGGGATCCCGCAATTAATTCAAACATAGAGTTTGTTCAGGATAGACCAGGACATGATTTTGCTTATAGGATAAATTCTGATCTTTTAAAAAAGGAATCAGGCTGGCAGCCAAATATATCCCTGGATGATGGACTGGAAAAAACAATAGATTTTTATTTTGAAAATATTGATAAGGCTAATAAGAGAAATAATTTTATAAGCAGAATAGGAAAAATCAGAAACAAATGAAAGGTATCATCTTAGCAGGAGGAGAGGGAACAAGATTAAAACCCCTGACAAGCTTTACTTCAAAACAACTTCTTCCCGTATTTGATAAACCTATGATTTATTATCCAATTAGTACTTTGATGTTAGCGGGCGTAAAAGACTTTTTAATAGTTTCAACCCCAAAATTTGTTAACACATATAAAGATTTATTAGGTAATGGAAAAGATTTAGGGGTAAGTTTTTCATATATGATTCAAGAAGAACCGGATGGTATTGCATCAGCTCTTGGAATCACTGAGGACTTTTTTGATTCATATTCAAAAGATGAGCCGTTTGTTTTTGCTTTGGGCGATAACATCTTAATTACCGACAATCTAACCAATATATTTCAAACTGCATATAGAGAAATTAAGGAGCGCAAAAACAGTGGTTCAATTTTTGCACTTGAAGTCCAAAATCCGTCTCAGTTTGGGGTAGTAAATTTTGATGATAAAGATTGTCCGATAGAGATAGTCGAAAAGCCAGAAAATCCTCAGTCAAATTGGGGAATTCCAGGTTTCTATATTTACAATAAAGATGTTTTCGAGTTTATTAATAAATTAGAAAGAAGCGAAAGAGGTGAACTTGAGATTTCAGATTTAAATAAATTACTTCTTGAAAGAGATGCGCTTCATGTAACAAAATTTGGCAGATCAACCATTTGGTATGACGCAGGCACAATTGATGATTTTTATGAGATTTCTAGCATTATTCGTAACATTTATAAAAGAACTGGTAAATCAATTGGCTGCCTAGAAGAGGTTGCTATTAATATGAACTATCTAGAAAAAGAAGATATTTTAAGAAGAATTAAGCATGAAAAATCTCAATATTATGAGTATATAAAGAATTTACATTAGTATTTAAAGTTAATGAGGATTCTTCATATCACTCCTTTCTTTTATGAAGGATTAAATTACCAAGAGGAAAGTCTTGCAATTGCTCAATCTGAAGCAGGTCATGATGTTTTTGTAATCAAGCCAAGCTATATTTCTAAAGATGAGAAACTTTCATCCCAAAGTTTAAAAAAAGATTTCAAAAGAAAATTCCGCTTAATTGAACTTAATCTAATCTTTAATATAAGATCGAGAGTTATATTTAAAAACCTTTATTCAGAAATAAATAAAATCTCGCCAGATGTTATTCACTGTCATTGCTTTCTTCACCCTCACTCAATCCAAGTCTCTCTTATATCAAAACTCTTAAACATACCTGTTATTTTTGATGATCACTGTTCAGACTTTAATACCAAAATAAATTTCCTTACTAGATTAATTTATAAATTTAATTTTTATGCTGTAAGTTTTTTATACAAAAAACCAAGAATAATACTTACAGCTGAAGATGTTCAATCTTTTTGGAGACAAGTATTTGGCTATTTACCGCCGAATCTGGGGTTAATTCGATCTGGAGTTCCAAAAATCTTTTCAGACAATACTCCAAAATTTGAAAATAATAGGGAATTATTAAAAATAATTCATATAGGAGCAAATATTAATGATCGAAAAGGCCTTGAAAGGATTTTTAAGTCATTGGATTTAATTAAAAATGAAAAAGAAATTTTCTTTAGGGTAGTTGGTAATATTAAAGAAGAGTACAAGCAAGCTTTAATTAATAATTCTTTTACTCAAAAAAACTTAACCTTAGACTTTGTAGGATTAAAGAGCGGAACTGATTTATTGGAATCAATTAAAGATTTTGATATTGCCTTTTGGCCAAAAGATATCTCAATAAGTGCTCTTATAGCAATGTCACAAGGATCATTTTTAATTTGTGAGGCTAGAGGAGATTATGAAAAACACTTAATAAGTGGAGGTGGGGGAAGAACTTTTCCACCTGGAGATTTAAATAAACTCGCATTTATATTAAATGAGATATCAGAAAATGAAGATAATCTATTAAATGGGCGGCAAAAAGCTAGAGATTTTATTTTAGAGAATCATACATGGGAAAATATTTCAAAAAAGTTTTTAAAAGAATACAAAGGTGAAATCTTTATAAGAAGCAATCAATGATTTTGAAGTACGAAAAATATATAGCAACTTTTTTTAATTTACTTTTTACCTTTTTTGCTTCTGTTTTAATTGCAAGAGGACTTTCACTATCTGATAGGGGATTTTATGGGGAGATTCTATATTATTCTTCTCTAGCTGCTATGATTTTCTGCCCACCTGTATTTGAATATTTATCGAAGTTTGTTAAGAGGCAGTATGATAGAAATGGTAATACTAGCCTTATACTTAATTTTTTCTTTCTATACTCTTTTTTTTGCATACCAATCTTTTTAGTTATAGGGCTTACATTATCTAATTCCTTAGGAATAGAAATAGAGAATTTGTTAATTGTTTTTTGTATCTCGATTGTTACTGCAATATCTACAAACGCTAAATATAACTACATAAATTTAAATAGTCATAAATATTCTTACTTCTTTGATCTTTTTTCAATCTTAATTTATACAGCGATAGTTATTTATTTATTTTTTTCAAATGAAATAAATCTCGTTCTAACATGTTTGGCAATTTCCATACAATTTTTTTTAAATTTTCTATTTCATTTTGGTGCTACTCTAGGTTTTGAAGAAAAAAAAGGCAACTTGAAAAATTTTCATTTTAAGTTGAAGATTAATGAGATTGTAATCTTTGTAAAGAAATATCATCAAAAGATTTTAAGTGCTTGGTCTGTAATGATTCTTTTTGCAATGTATACCGCAATTACAAGATTTTTTATTACAAAGAATGTAGATGATGATGTTCTGGGAATTTTTTTCACAAGCTATATGATACTTATTTCTTTTATTGGAATATTTTTAAATATTTATAGACCATATATTTACTCAAAATCATCTCTGTTTGACAGAAAAAAGATTTCAAGAAAAGATTATTTTATTTCTGTTGGAAAGCCAATATGTCTTACGATAGCTCTTACGCCTCTTGGAATAATATTTGGAGATGATGTATTTATTTTGATTTATGGGCAATCTTTTTCCGATGCATCATTTTTCTGGAGTTATCTTTATCTTTCTATTCTAATGTTTACTCTGGTGAATATGATTGGTGTTTGTGCAAGAGGTTTAAGCTTCCCCCTAGCAGAACTTGTAACTTATATTATTTTTTTATTGACCTTTGTATCAGGTTACTATTTTTTCAATATAGGACAATATATAAATTTTGATTTTTTAATAAATGTTTATATCTTAGAATTTTCATCATTAGCTGTTTCATTAGTTATCATTTTTCTTATTACTTTAAAGCAGGTTTTAAAGACATGAGTATCTTAGGAAAGCACAAAGAAATATATCTATCGATATTTTTTTCCTCTTTTACAGGATTGATATTTGCAAAGGCTCTAGTTTTTCCTGGTTTGTATTTATCTATCCTAATTATAAATTTTTTAGTTTTCTTAATAATTTTTTCTGTTGGAAACCTTAATAAGATTCAGATCTTTCTTATTCTTATTATTTTATTTGAGATTTTCTTTTTTCGCATATTAGGTATTTGGGATCGTTTATTCCTATATTCAAATGAAACATCTGGATACCTGGCATTCCAGAACCTAGATAATATGGTATTCATGGCAACTAATATAAGTGGGTTTATTTGGGTAAATATAATGACAATTTCTTTCCTATTTGGGATTTATTTTGCTTTAAAGACAAAAAATTTTGATTTAAAAGATTATAGCCCCAGAATAAATGGCAATAATCTAAAATTAATATCTTTTGTTCTTCTAACAATTTTCCTTACTGGGTTAACAGGAACAGCTTTTTTAGAATGGAATCCTGAAGCAAGATGGAATGAGGAGTTTGGTTTTCAAGAGCTCTTTATAAAATCTTTTATACCCCTAGCAATAATTTTTTGTATAGTTTTGTTTAAAGAAGGAGATAAGAGAACAAAGCTATTTGCTCTTTTTTCAATTTTCCTAATAATTTTATTCACTTTTTTTTCAGGAATTAGAACATTAATTATTTATTCAGTTCTTCCACTGGCTTATTTCTTATTTCCTATAAGGTTGTGGAAAATATTATTGATACCAATTTCTTTATTATTATTCATGATAATTTTCCTAATTCAAGAATTAGGGAGAAGCTTTATATCAGGATTCTCATTTTCTGAAATTACAAACTTTGTACCATGGATCTACGAGATCTTAAATTCTTATGGAATTTCTTTTTTAGAGCTTGCAAGAATGACGCTTGAGTTTGAAGCTCATATAGATATAGACGTCACAACCTTTTACAAGATTCAAGATGGCTCACTTTCTCTTGCTTTTGGAGCAACATTTTTAAAACCAATCTTTTTTATAGTTCCAAGATCTCTTTATGAGTTAAAGCCTGAAAGTTATAGTGTGCAGTTAGCTCAAGAATTATTTCCTGAAATTCCTGGCTTTTCTTGTGGAACCGGTGTTATTGGAGAAATGTTTTATAACTTTGGCTTTTTTAGCCCAATCTTTATCTTCCTGGTAAGCTTAATTTTTACTAAATTTATAATTTTTATATCACACTCCTGGGGTAAGAATACTTCAGTAAGGTATAACTTGCTTTGTTTTGCATTTATCCCAATCTTTCTTGATTTCTATAGAGCGCCATTTTCAGATACCGTATTAGTTTTTCTTGTTATGATGATACCCTTATTTTTTTATGTAAAATTAGCAAGAAATCAAATTAATCATTAAAATAAGTTATGAAACGAATAGCTGCATTATTATTTTTATCTCTCTCCGTTCTACCTTTTTTAATTCTCAAAGACACCTGGGTGACAACTACTCATATAGGAACTACTGATATTTTTTCCCAGGATGGCTCATTTAATGACGCTAACAATATTCTTGGACAGACTGGACTAATAGAAAATACAGGCTCATCAAAGTTTAGATTTGAGCTTTTTGAAAGGATTGTCAATGATGAATTTGCGATTGGTAAGGCTGCTTTATTAGTTCAAAGAAATTGTAATGATGATAAGCCTTCAACGAATGATCTAACGGCTAAGGAGTGTGGAATCTTAGACTCAGAAATAAAAAGAATAAGACTTCTTGAACCTGTAAATGAAGAGTACGAGATAGGAGCATCATTTATATCTGGCTTAAAGAGTACTGCAAGCCGAACAAAAAAATTCATTGAAATCAGGGTTAGTAATGAAGATAAAGATATAAGTTTCGTTATCTTAAAATCTGTTTTAATTGGAATTGACTCTCAGCTAAAAGATGTGAGCCTTGAATCTAATTATAGAGAGCTAGAGGCACTTGAAAATGCTTTAGATGAGAATATTTCATTAGAGCAGAGGGAATTTCTATTTAAAGAAATGACAAAAGTATTAATTGGTATTCAAAAAGCAAAAACTGATGGTACTTACTCACATACTGTTCTAATTGAACCATATACTTATAAAGTATCCAGCTTAATAATTAAAATATTGTTTTTTATTTTCTTTTTAACCTTATCTTTAGTTTCAATATATTATGATAGGCTTTTAAAAGTTTTAGGATCATATTTATATTCTGAGTAATATAGATGTATGTATTTCTGATTGATTCATATATAGATGACCCTAGTAAAGGCGGACCAGCAAATGTCATTCACGAATTTGCGAAATTTCTTACTAAAAAAGGACACTCAGTAAATGTAGTAACTTCAGATATATGCGGAGAAAAAAGATTAGGCTTCAAAAAAAAGGTTCATGACGGAGTAAAAGTAAATTACTTTAAGACTACTTCACTTTATTTAGCAAAAAAGAATAAACAATTGTCTTTTGGAATGATTCTATGGCTCCTAACTAAAAGAGAGAAGATAGAATTGATCATAATTAGTCAGGTGAGAGGATTTACTCCAATCATGCTTTCACTAGCAAGACCATTCTTAAAAGTACCAATTTTATTGTTTCCATTCGGAATGTCCCCTAAAAAGAAAGGATTATTAAGAAGTGTCTTTGATCTTTTGTTTACTGCCCCTCTAATTAAAAGCTGCTCAAAAATATTTTGCCAATCTAATTCCGAAATTAGAGAGGTTAAAAAAACTTTTAATCTTGAGGATACAAATAGTTGTCTAAAGATTCTTCCTTTACCGATCAATTTAGATATCGCTCCATTAGAAATTAAATCCTCCAAAAACAAGGATAATTACCTACTTTTTTTAGGAAGATTGGATAAAAATAAAGGAATTGATCGGATAGTTAAACTTTTTAGTAAATTAAAACAACATGGCTATAATGGCAAACTTAAATTATGTGGAAACGATTATGGCGATCTAATAAATATAAAAAAGCAGATAAACCAATCCACAATAAGAGACCAAATTTCTATCCTAGACCCCATCTATGATCAAAAAAGATTTAATCTATATCAAGATGCAGATGCATATGTGATCTTATCAAAAACTAAAGAAGAAACATCCTTAGCTTCTTTGGAAGCTTTATCTATGGGGTGTCCTGTTATATTAAATGAAAATCTAGAAGTACCTCTTTATGATAAAAGAGAGGAGTTGTTTTATGTTAATAATGATATTTTAGAGATGCTTGATAGTGATAAAAATATTCCTGAGAATGAAATAATTAGCATAAAAGATTTTTTAGAAAAATTTAAAGATTTCAAAAAGAGGCAGGAAATTTTTATTAATGCAAGGTCAGTTTTTTCTATAGAACGTCTTGGAGTGAAATTCTATCAAGAAATTAGAAGTGTTAAAGGAGTTTAAAGGCTTTTGAATATTTTAGTATATGGATCAGGTTATGTTGGATTAGTTACTTCAGTTTGCTTTGCAGATTCGGGTAACAAGGTAACTTGTGTAGATGTCGATATCAATAAAGTTAAAGAGCTTAATTCTGGAAGATCAATTATTCATGAACCAAATTTAGAACCTTTACTTGATAAGGGAATCAGATCAAAGCAACTTATATTCAAGAATAATGTTGAGGAAATAAATCATGAAGTAATTTTTATATGTGTCGGAACACCAGATGATAAAAGTGGAAGAGCTGATTTAAGTTTTGTGGAGGTAGTGTGTGATGAAATTTCAAGAAAAATTAAAAAAAGGATTCCTATTTTCATTAAATCAACGGTTCCTGTTGGTACTTGCACATTAATGCAGCAAAGAATAAATAAATCTTTAAGTATTCAGAATAAGTCCTTCGAGATAGAAGTATCATCTTGCCCTGAGTTTCTCAGAGAAGGAGCAGCTATTGGGGACTTCCAAAAACCTTCAAGAGTTATTATTGGATCAAATGATGCTGAGTCAATCAATATAGCCGAGTCTCTTTTCAAACCATTTTTACTTATGCAGGGTAAATTTATTGTCATGAAAAAGGAGTCCTCTGAACTATCAAAATACGCATCTAATGCTTTCTTAGCTACAAAAATAAGCTTTATTAACAACCTTTCTATCTTTGCAGATAAAACAGGTGCAAGTATTGAAGAGGTTAGACTGGGCATGTCAGATGATGAAAGGATTGGAGGAAAATTTTTATTTTCAGGGATTGGGTATGGCGGATCATGTTTTCCCAAGGATGTAAAATCATTGATTTCTCAAACAAGAGATTTGAATCTTAACTCAGAATTATTAGATGAAGTTGAGAAAATTAATTTTAGACAAATTGAATACTTCTTTAGCCTCATAAAAAAGAATACTAATCCAAATATGATTCTGACTATACTTGGACTTTCCTTTAAACCAAATACTGATGATGTTAGATATGCCCCAAGTCTAAGCCTAATAAGAAAACTTGAAGAGTCGGGTTTCAAAATTAGAGTTTATGATCCTGAAGCTGCAGAGAGTTTTAAGAGTGTCTATGGAAAGAAAAGCCTAGATTATTTTAATGATCTCTATGAATCAATTGACGGAACAAATGCAATTATTATTTGTACTGAATGGAAGAACTTTTTATCGATGGATATTACAAAAATAAAGTCAATAATGAATGGAAATTTGATCTTTGATGGAAGAAATTGTCTTGATAGAGAAGAGTTTGAGAATCAAGGATTCAAATACTTTGGAATTGGAGTTAATGGTGGAAGAGTTAGTTAAATTTTCTAAATTAGCATCTGAACCAATAGAAAGATTCTATGAGATTTTTCAAGAAGCAAGCATAAACACAGTTCAGCCAAATGCAATGATTCTTTCAACTTCAGGAAAAAGGAACTTTCCTGATTCAAGAGTTGTTCTATTAAAAGAAGTCTCCGATGAAGGCTTTATATTTTTTTCAAATTACAATAGCAAAAAAGGAGAAGATATATCTTTTAATAATCAAGCATCTATATTGTTTTGGTGGGAATCAATTGAAAAACAAGTGAGAATATCTGGACTAATTGAGAGAATACCAGAGAGTGATTCGATTGAGTATTTTAATACGAGGTCTAAATTAAGTAGAATCGCTGCATATACCTCTAATCAGTCTTCGAAGATAGAAAGCTATGAAGAGCTTCAACAAATTTACAAAAAAAATATTGAAAGATTTAAGTTCGAAGAGATTCTTAAACCTAAAACATGGGGGGGTTATATATTAAAACCCCAAAGTTTTGAATTTTGGTCCAGTCATCCAGATAGACTGCATCAAAGAGAGAGATATGATTGTGAGAACAATTGTTGGAAGCATTGTTACTTATCGCCATAAAATATGAAAGAGAGATTGATCAAATCAAAAATTACATTCAGAAATAGAATTTATAGGCTTACATGGTTTTTTGTAAATTTAATGTTTTTTAGATTTACTCCTA
>MDTA01042151.1_pt1 | contig 15520 bp, 17 predicted proteins | sample 811151 | NCBI WGS metagenome assembly MDTA01 (sample SAMN05326648, study PRJNA326480) | marine metagenome | isolation source: seawater | place: Indian Ocean: South | collected 2010 | reverse complement strand
GCACGGGCGGTATATTTTCTGCGGCACTTTCCGTAGGCTCGCGCCCCCCAGGTGTTACCTGGCACCCTGCCCTATGGAGCCCGGACTTTCCTCCCCTGCCGATCACACGGGCAAGCCCGCACGATGAGCAGCAGCGATTGTCCGGCCGACTCCCGCGCGAGAGTTTGGCAGATTTTGAACGACTACGGTCGTTCAATCTTCGTCTTGTTTCTCTGTATCCGACAGCTCGAGCGCGCGCGCGTAGATGGTTTTCCTGGAGACATTGGTCATTCGCGCCAACAGCTTGCTGGCGCGCGCGGCAGGTAGCTCTTCCAGCAACAGTGGGAGCCATGCCTCGACCTGCGCATCCATCGGCGTCGCGTCCGCGCTCGCACCCGCGATCGCCAGCACAAATTCGCCGCGGGTTCGGTGTTGGTCCTCCGCGAGCCAGGTGAGCGCATCGGTTACGCGACCGCGGAACAGCTGCTCGTGCATCTTTGTCAGTTCTTTCGCGAGCCCAACCACCCGCTCTGGCCCCAGCACTTCGGCGATACTCTCCAGACATGGGCGGATGCGATGCGGGGCCTCATAACAGACGATCGTTCGCGTCTCGTCTTTCAGTGCCTGCAACCGCTCACTGCGTACGCCGCTCTTGGCCGGCAAGAATCCTTCAAACACAAACCGATCCGTGGGCATTCCCAACGCGGACAGCGCCGTGGTCAACGCGCAGGGTCCCGGAATAGGCACGATGTGCAGGCCTGCGCTCATGGCCGCGTCCACCAGCACATAACCGGGGTCGCTGATGAGAGGTGTGCCTGCGTCACTGACGAGGGCAACGTTTGCGCCGCCCAACATGTCGGCGACTAGTCCGGGCGCCACGCCGCGTTCGTTGTGCTCGTGTAAGGCACTCATCGTCGTCGTAATCGAGAACCGCGCCAACAGCTTGTGCGTGTGGCGGGTGTCTTCGGCGACAATGCGGTCCGCATCACGCAGCGTCTGCACTGCGCGTGGGCTCAGGTCGTCCAGGTTGCCGATGGGCGTGGCGACTACAAACAGCGCGCCACGGGCAGCGCCGCTTTGCGGTTGCGGGCCTCCGTCTACGGATGAATTGTGCACGTTACCTTGTTACTCTGCCGCCGGTCGCATTTTTGCACTCGGCCGTAATGTTCCGAGGTCTCGAGTATCCATGGCACATATGACGCACCTCAAGTCCGCCGTTTTCACGCAACGGGCTCAACCTCTACAAAAAGCCACTCGTGCGATGCTGCTTGGCGTAGCGATCGCGATAACGCTTTCAGGCTGCGGCGGCGGTGGAAACGGTAACGTAGCCGAGACTCCTGCGGATGCCGAGGCGCAAACCTTGCTCGCAACTGGACGTTACCAGGTCGCTGGTAGCGAATTCATGAAACTCGCGAAGATCACCAAGGGGGTTGAGGGTTCCGAGTATCGCGCCTCGGCCGCCAACGCTTTTCTGCTGGCGCAAAACCTGGGAGGTGCCCGGCAAGCGCTCGCGGGTGTACCGGAGAACGGTCTGCCAGCCGCGGTTGGCGTTCTGGCAAATCTCGCGCGTGCCCGGTTAGCGGCAGATGAAGCGCGCATCGACGACGCGGAGCGACTGCTACCAGACAGGGCCGCCATTCCACCGACATTTGAACCGGTGCATACAGAAACACGCATCGCCATCCTGACTGATCGCGGTCCACCGCTGGAATTGGCGAAGGCGTTGTCATCGATCGATCGCAACGTTTCAGATCCCAACATGCGCACCGTTAACCAGCAAAAGCTATGGCAGGCTTTAAGCACTGTCAGTAACGCCGATATCGGTGCCAACAAATCGCCGCCACCTGATGTTTTCGGCGGCTGGCTGGAATTGGCCGAGCTCAGCCGACTGTATCTGTCTGACGCCACGGCACTGCACGACGCATTGGAGCTTTGGCGTACGCGCTATCCAGGACATCCCGGACAGGTGGTGATCGCTCCGGCTCTGTTGGACGAGGCCAATCGACTGTCAAAACCGGCAACACACGTGGCGTTAATGCTACCTGTGAGTGGGCGTCTCGCGCGCGCAGGCGCGGCCGTACGTGATGGCTTTGTTGCTGCGTGGATGCACTCGGGACTGGGGGCGACGACTCGCCTCAGTGTCCTCGACACGACGGACAAGGACGTTGTCCAGGTGTACCAGTCAGCATTGGCCGCTGGTGTCGACTTTGTTGTAGGCCCGTTACGCAAATCCGCGGTTACGGCACTCATCGAGAGTGGCGTTGTCACAGTGCCAACGCTGGCGCTCAATGCAACAAACGCAGAGACCATCCCTGCGACATTGTTTCAACTCGCCTTGTCACCAGAAAGCGAAGCGGTGCAAGTTGCGCAGAAGATCTGGTTTGACGGTCATCAGAACGCGCTCGCTATTGGACCCGACAATGGCTGGGGGCAACGCGTCACTACGGCATTTGCGGATGCTTTTACGGCACTTGGTGGAACAGTACTTGAGACACAGCTCTACGAGTCGGAAGCCAAGGATCTTTCCGCGCCCGTGAAACGATTGCTCAACATTGATCAAAGCGAACAACGGGTGCGCAAGCTGAGGCAAACCGTTGGCCTGGAGATTGAATCGGAGGTCCGGCGACGTCAGGATGTCAGTGCGATCTTCATGGCCGGCTTTGCGGTACAAGCGCGTCTGCTGCGGCCGCAGTTGCGTTTCCATCGGGCGACAACGGTGCCGGTTTACTCCACGTCGCACGTCTACGGCGGCGTCGCCAGTCCGGATTCAGACCGGGATATCGACAGCGTTCTATTCGGCGACATGCCCTGGGTACTGGACGAGACCATGACAGGCGACGCATTGCGCCGCGACCTCAGCACTCACTGGAATGAAGCGATGGCAGGGTTCTCCAGATTGTTTGCGCTGGGCGCCGATGCGCAAGCTCTGGTCACGCGCGTCACCCGCTTGCGCGCACAACCGGGTACAGCGTACGACGGATATACGGGGACTCTCAGCGTCGACGCAAACAATGTGATCGTTCGCAAACTCATGTGGGCACAGTTCGCGGACGGTGTCCCACGCGTCGTTGACAGCGAATCCGGCAAGATAAGGGAAGGCCAGTAGGTTCGCATTGACAGCGCACCAATGCGGACATCCCGCCGGCCGGTGGTGTCGCGCACGACACCCGGCTTGAACATGCATTTGTCGCTGACTGAACCGCCACGGCTCTGGCGTGCATTCCGCTCTCGCGCTCCACTGCGGCGGTGGCTGAGTCACCTTAGGTGGCGTGGTCAGGGAGTGGACCCTGAATCCTCCGTGGACTCTGTTTGCACGGCCAGGGGCATCACGACTGGTCAACGCGCAGAAGCCGTGGCAGCCGCGTACCTGCGAGAGCATGGTCTGTATCTGCTGGATCGGAACTACAGGTGTATGCTTGGCGAGATTGATCTGGTCATGCGGGAGGGTGAACTTCTTGTCTTCGTGGAAGTCCGTTACCGCAGCAGTGGACGGTTTGGCCACGCAGTGCAGACGGTGGACCTCAACAAGCAGCGCAAGTTGACGCGTGCGGCCAGAATGTTCCTGTTGACCAACAAGATTCCTGCGACGACTCGTTGTAGATTCGATGTAGTTGGCATCAACGCCGTTGCGGATGACATAGATTGGGTCCGTGATGCCTTTGATGCGATGTAGTCACGCGAGAGTCCAACGGCCCTTGCACGAATTGTTGCTTTGAAACATGTCAGCCGAGCTAAGTGGGCGCATTGTCCGGAGTTTTGAGGAGCATATTGCCAACACGCAACAGGCTCAGACACTGTTGGTGGACGATATTGCGGCTGCCGGTGAACTGATCTGGAACGCACTACTCAACCAGAACAAGCTCCTGTTGGTTGGGAACGGTGGTTCGGCAGCTGCCGCACAGCATATGGCCGCTTTACTGGTGAATCGCTACGAGTTCGAACGACCTGGCTTGCCGGCGATTGCGCTGGCGGCAAACGGCGCGATCCTGACTTCACTGGCGACGGATTATCCGGTGGACGAAGTCTTCGCACGACAGGTGCACGCGCTCGGTCAGCGTGGTGATGTCTTGATCGCGTTGACTACCAGTGGTCGCTCAGCGACCGTACTGCTCGCAATCGAGGCCGCGCATGCCCGGGGCATGCAGGTACTTGTTGTCAGTGGTCGGGACGGCGGCAACGTGCCAGAAATTCTTCGGGTTGAAGATCTTGAGATACGTGTGCCGGCATGGTCCAGTGCGCGCGTACGTGAAGTGCAGATGCTGATTCTGCACTGCTTATGTGATCTGATTGATCACCAGATTGGGGGAACGGAGGGGTAAGTCATGTTCAAACATTGGTTGTTGTTGGCAATTGTCACAGCTGGGATTCTGAACAGTGGGTGCGCGGTAACCGCCGTCGGCGCGGGAGCCGCAGGCGTAACGGCGGCCGTTGATCGGCGGACAACGGGCACGATCATCGACGATGAGGTGATTGAGATCAAATCCATTGCGGCCTTGAGCGAGGACACCGAGCTCTGGGAGCAGGCGCACTTTAACGTCACCAGCTACAACGGTATCGCCCTGCTGTCAGGGGAGGCACCTGCCGATTCGCTGAAGACCCGCGCGGGCAAGATCGTTGCCAGTGTCCGCAAGGTTCGGCATGTCTACAACGAGGTTGTGGTTGCGGCGCCAAGTTCCATGTTGGCGCGTTCCAACGACGGCTACCTGTCAGCGAAAGTGAAGTCTGCATTGCTGGCAGCGGACGGGATTCAAGCGAACCATGTCAAAGTGGTCACCGAGGCAGGGACCGTGTTCTTGATGGGCTTGTTGTCTCGCCAGGAAGCAGAGAAGGCCACGGATATCACCACACGCGTCAGTGGTGTGCAACGTGTCGTTAAGTTGTTCGAGTACACCAACTGAAGGGGGCTTGCCCTACCAAGCACGCGAGGCGCGGCCGTTGCAGCCGCGCCCGCTGTGGCCAACACCGGACGCGCGCGACGCGCCTCCCAACCTTCCGGCCTGGCAAACTTCTACCGACGCGATATTCTGAAGGCGATCTTCTACCGCCGCTGGTTTAACAGCGCGCTGTAAACGGCGGCGTCCACCTGCGCAAAGCAGCAGGCAATGATCGTCTCGAAGTCCTTTTCTCGCGCAAGCATCTCACGGACCGCAATCTCCGCTGCGTGCCTGATCGGGTAACCATACACGCCAGTTGATATAGCCGGGAAAGCGATACTGTGTGCGTCAGCTTGAAGCGCCAGTCGCATGCTTTTCGCGTAACAACTCGCGAGCTTCGAGACCTCGTTATCAGTGCCGCCGTGCCACACGGGGCCAACGGTGTGCACAACAAAGCGGCTGGACAATCGGAACCCGGGGGTGATGCGGGCTTCCCCCGTTGGGCAACCACCAATTTGTCTACACGCGGCCAACAATTCGGGCCCAGCCGCGCGATGGATGGCTCCGACGACGCCACCACCACCCAACAAGGATTCATTCGCCGCATTCACGATGACATCCACATCCAATGTAGTGATATCTTGCGTGATAACTTGAAGCATCAATGCCCTGCTGGTTCAGACTCAGACCACAACCATGAGATCAACTCTGTTTGCCTTAGTGCTACTGGGCTTTGCGCTCTGGTTCTGGTCAGAGGCGCGACGCTATCACGAACGCGCGGTCCGCGTCGTCAAACGCGCGGTCTCCAACAGCGGCGCGCAGCTGCTGGACGACACGGTCTCATTACGTTCGCTCGGACTCGCCCGCACGAGCAGCGGGCGCATGGGGCTGCGCCGGACCTATTCGTTTGAGTTGAGCTTTGACCGCGTCAATCGCAAACGTGGGTCGTTGACATTATTGGGCCGCCACAACGAGATTCTGGAGCTACCCGAGGCCGACGAGACGGATATGTGGTAGCGGCGGCGGCGGACGCAACCTTCGTCGCCCATGTGCATCATTCCCGGTCGACTGACGGCAGCAGCTTGGCCAAGGGTAGCCGGGCGCAGCGCCCCCGATGGACTGACCGCAAGGTCGTAGCTACAGGCGGCCACACAAGGTCCGGGAGCGACGGCGCAAAGTGGTGCCAAACCGTAGCTGACCTCGTCCGGATCGACCCGGCTATTTGACGATTCGGAGGCTCGGTCGTTTGCGTCCGCCGTCGCCGGAACCATCTGGTGAATCCGGATCGGTTGAGTCGGGATCGACCGAGTCCGAATGGGTTCGGTCCACGTTGGTAGGGGCCAAACTGGTCCGGTCTGATGAGACGGATTCGGGAGTTGCGACCGCCGGCTCATCGGCTTCTATAGGGATGCCTTCCTCGTCCGGGAATGTGACGCCTATACCGTACTCGCGGGCCACGAGGCCACGTACGGCTTCGATTGGCAGATAGATATGGCGGGGCACGCCTCCAAAGCGCGCGTTAAATTCGATAGCTTCGTTGCCGATCACCAGATCGCGCACCGCACGTAGCGCAATGTTCAGCACGATAGTGCCGTCCTTGATGGACTCGGTTGGCACCTGAACGCCCTCACGCTCGGCATTCACTACCAGATGGGGCGTCAGATCATTGTCCGACATCCATTCGTGGTGAGCCCGAATAAGGTACGGCCGCAAGGATGACAGTTCGATTTGCGCGTCTGTCATGACTGGCTCCGGCGAAGCACCGGCTTAGCCGCGCATCTCCCGTTCAAACTCGGTCAGGCTGGCCTCAAACGCGTCGCGCTCAAACAGGCCATCGCCGTATTTGATCAGAGCTTTCGCCTGCGCGGGCAACTTGATTCCATAGTGATTCACGCGCCAGAGAACCGGGGCTAAGAAACAATCAACGAGCGAGTAGTCTTCGCTCATGAAGTACTTGGTCTGCCCGAAGATCGGGGCAATACCGGTCAGACTGTCTCGCAAGTTCTTCTTGGCGGTCGCAAACACTTCACCTTCCGACTTGTTGAGTTCTTCAACCAACGAATAGATGTCCCGCTGGATGCGATAACGGAACAGGCGGCTGTTCGCACGTGCAACCGGGTCGACCGGCATCAGCGGCGGATGCGGGAACCGTTCGTCGAGATATTCCATGATTATCTGCGGCTCGTACAGCACGAGGTCGCGGTCGACTAAAGTCAGCACATGGTCGTACGGATTCAACTCAATGAGGTCTTCGGGACGCTCATCCGCCGTGACGTTGACAATATCGACGTTGATGGCCTTTTCAGCCAGGACAAAACGCACAGCGTGGCTGGCCGGCTCCATGACATCAGAATACAGAGTCATGACTGAACGTCGATTAGGAAGAAGTGCCATAGCGGGTCTCAATAGGCGCTGACTGCACAGACGTGCGCCAGCGGATGCGTATCTTTAGATGTTCGAGGGTTAAGTCCAGCCCAGGTCCGTGCCACGACGGCCCGGACTAGCGCTCGGCTTCTAGTGCACGTCTTTCCAGTACTCTTTCTTGAGAGCGCGAGCAGCCCACAGGAAGACCAATAGGAAGATGATGACTTTTACACCGAGATCATAACGCTCAAGCTTTGCAGGCTCGCCAAGGTAAACCATGAAGTTCACCAGGTCGCGCATGTCTTTGCTGAACTGAGCGGGGCTGCGCGAACCAGCCTCCGCCAGTTCCAGTTGCTGCAGTGGATTGGTCGGCACAATTTCGCCTTCGGCGAATTCACGCTTGCGCTGTACACCCTGCAATCCTTCGAACACATGCGGCATACCGACAGCCGGGAACATCAGGTTGTTCACGCCAAACGGCCGGGAATCATCACGGTAGAAGGTCATCAGATATGTGTAGAGCCAGTCTTTTCCGCGTGCGCGCGCAATCACGGACAAGTCAGGCGGCACAACGCCAAACCAGTTGTTCGCATCCTCGTCCGCGAACGCAACCGTCATGGTGCTTCCTACTTTGTCGCTCGCAAACATCAGGTTCGCCGCGACCTGTTCGTCCGTCAGCCCGAGGTCAGCACCCATGCGGTTGTACCGCATGAACTCCGCCGAGTGGCAGCTTACGCAGTAATTCATGAAGAGTTTCGCGCCACGCTGCAGCGAGGCCTGATCCTGCAGGTCAATACGTGCGTTCACAGGCTCTATGCCCGCACCGGCCGCATGGGACACGGTAGGCGCAAGTACACCAACCAGCAACGCGACCGGTAAGGCCGTAAAGAATTTTCTCATGCTCACGACGTTACCCTTTCCGGCACTGCCCGCGACTCATTCAGCCGCGTAAACACTGGACCCAGTACAAATACGAAGATGTAAGCAAGTGGCAACAACGCGCCCATGGTCATGAGCCCACCCTTGCCGTCATCGTAGCGAATGAAGTCAATCACCAGCATAGCGACGATCAGAATCGCAAATGTCTGGAAGTGCACGGCCGCCGAGCGGTCCTCGCTGTACAGCCACAGGATAAGGAAGAACATGAAGTACAGTTCGGATGCCCGCAGTCCGATTTCGGATGCCACGGCTGTTGCCGGTTGCGTACCCAGGTAACCCAGCACCAGGAACACCGCCACGAACACCCACAGCAACCAGCGGAACAACGGCGACCGATAACGGACCGACTTCACCGGATGCCTGTCCAGCCATGGCAGGATGAACAGGAAGAAGATCGACAGTCCCATCGCAATTACGCCTGTCAGCTTGTCCGGAATGGCCCGGAGGATTGCGTAGAAGGGCGTGAAGTACCAAAGTGGCACGATGTGCTCAGGCGTCTTCAACGGGTCCGCTGGCACAAAGTTGTCTTTCTCCAGGAACCAGCCAAAAAATTCTGGTGCGAAGAAGACAACCGCCGAGAAGAAGATCAAGAACACCGCCGCACCCATGATGTCTTTCACGGTGTAGTACGGGTGAAACGGAATACCGTCTTTCGGAATACCGTTCTCGTCCTTGTTCTTCTTGATTTCGACGCCGTCTGGGTTGTTCGAACCCACTTCGTGCAATGCGATGATGTGCGCGCCGATGAGGCCCAGCAGCACCAGCGGCAACGCCACGACGTGCAACGCGAAGAAGCGATTCAGCGTCGCGTCGGAGACAACGTAGTCACCGCGAATCCACAGTGACAAGGCTTCACCGATGCCAAACGGCAGCGCACCAAACAGCGAGATGATGACCTGCGCGCCCCAGAAGGACATCTGCCCCCAGGGCAACAGATAACCCATAAAGGCTTCAGCCATCAGGACCATGTAGATGCCCATTCCAAGCAACCAGATAAGCTCGCGCGGCTCCTTGTACGACCCGTACAACAAGCCGCGGAACATATGCAGATACACGACCACAAAAAACGCCGAGGCGCCGGTCGAGTGCATATACCGGATCAGGTATCCCCAAGGCACGTCACGCATGATGTACTCAACGGACGCAAACGCGAGTGCGGCATCCGGCTTGTAGTGCATCGTCAGCCAGATGCCTGTTAGCAACTGGATTACGAGCACGAGCATGGCCAGTGCACCAAAGAAATACCAGAAGTTGAAGTTCTTGGGCGCGTAGTACTCAGCCAGATGCTCGTTCCATAACTTCATCAGTGGGAAACGGGCATCGACCCAATCGCGCACGCCAATCAATGCAGACATCATCAGGCTGTACCTTCGTCTTCACCGATCACAAGACCGGTATCGCCCACGAAGCGATGCGGGGGCACTTCCATGTTCGTCGGTGCGGGTACGCTTTTGTACACGCGACCGGCGAAATCGAATTTCGAACCGTGGCAAGGGCAGAAGAAGCCACCCTTCCAGTCGTCGCCCAGCGAGTGTGGCTCGCTCGCTTTCACCATCGTCGGCGAACACCCCAGGTGCGTGCACAGCCCCACAAGGACCAGCACCTCGGGGTTGACTGAACGATGCGGGTTACGCGCATACGAAGGCTGCTGCTCTTCCTGCGAACCCGGGTCGCGCAAAGAGCCCTCGACGTCTTTCAGTGCGGCAAGCGCTTCTGGCGTGCGGCGGACAATCCAGACAGGTTTGCCGCGCCATTTGACGCGCATCAGCATGCCCGGCTCGAGCTTGCTGTAGTCCACTTGGACTGGTGCACCAATGGCGCGCGCGCGCGCACTGGGTGTCCAGGATGCAACGAAGGGCACTGCCGTATATGCAGCTCCCACGGCACCTACCACTGCAGTGGTAGCCGTTAGGAACCGTCGGCGCCCTTGGTCTACGCCTCCATAACTCATGGTTTTGGAACTCCGCCAGATAGTCGAATAGTGAATGCGCTCGGGCGTTTGTACACGTCAACCGTGGCCGGTCGACGGCGTGGCCCGTAAAGCGAGAAGGATCCTATAAGTTCCCCCATTTTTCAAGGAAACACCGCCCTTTGGGCATGAAATCAATGCCATAGACAGCTATGTTGGCTACACCAATTTGGGCTCTTGGGACACATAAGCCAATTCACTGATTTGCCGACACAATCTGGAAACCCCGGCCGGGCGCGGGCGGACGTAATGACCGCTGCTTCACATTTTGCCCGCGACACCCTGCAAGCGCTCGGGTCATTCGCTAACATTTGCTCACAAAACAAAGGGAGTGGCGCGCCGGCGAAGGCGCAAAACACAGAAATCGTATCGTGGACGCATTCAGTCTCCTGCGCTTCGTGATTCAAGGCATCATTGCCGGATTGGCGCTCGCGTTCGTGCTGGTCGTGGCGATGCCGGAAATCATCGGACTGCCGCCAGAGGGCATTTTCGCCAGCAGCAACTCCTCCTTGACCGCGACGCCGGCGGCTTCGGCGACCCAGCCAGTCTCTTACGCGAGCGCTGTCAGCAGCGCGGCCCCCGCGGTTGTCAACATTCATACCGCCCGCGTTGTCCGTGTCAGGCCCGATCCACTGATGGAAGATGGGTTCCTCAGGCGCTTCTTCAACCGTGGTAACAACAGGCGCGGCGATCGTCTGGAAACCGACCTGGGCTCGGGGGTGTTGCTGGGTCCGGAGGGCGTCATACTCACCAACCACCACGTGGTGGCTCTGGCTGACGAAATTCGCGTCATGCTGCGCGACGGACGCTCCGCCCCTGCTCAGGTCGTCGGGGTTGACCCGGATACCGACCTGGCCGTGCTGCGTATTGGCCTGAACGCCCTCCCCATGATCCAGCCAGGCAGCGTTGACGAGCTCTCTGTTGGCGATGTTGTTCTGGCCATCGGCAACCCGTTTGGCGTGGGCCAGACCGTGACAATGGGCATCGTCAGTGCAAAGGGCCGTTCGCGACTCGGCATCAACACGTTCGAAGACTTTATTCAGACAGACGCCGCCATCAATCCAGGCAATTCGGGCGGGGCGCTGATCACCCCGAGCGGGCGTCTGGTAGGCATCAACACCGCCATTGTTTCCCAAAGTGGTGGCTCAGAAGGCATTGGCTTCGCTATTCCGGTCGACGTCGCGCGCCATGTCATGGACCAGATTCTGACGCATGGCTACGTCCCGAGGGGCTGGCTGGGCATTGAGGTCAACCCGGTCACTCCGCTGACGTCAAAACAATACGGATTGCCGGGCGCAGCAGGTGGTGTGCTTGTCTCAGGGATCATGGCCCGCGGCCCCGGTGACCGCGCCGGACTGATGCCAGGAGACATCATTACCGCCGTGGACGGCAACCGCGTTACCGACCCTCAGGCTGCCGTGGCCGCCATCAGTAGCGTCTCGCCCGGCGCCAAGGTGACCCTCGAGGTCACACGGCAAGGCCGGCAGGAAACGCTAACAGCGGTGGTTTCACAACGCCCGGGCTAAGTCCGACCAGACTTCCAACCGGATTTCCCGTCCAAATTGCCAGGCGCGGCTACATTAAACAGGGCGTTTGTCTCCGGCGGCGAAGGCTAGACCTCGCGGTTCCCAAGACGCACTTCGGCTGAACGCGCGTGCGCAGTCAGGCCTTCTGCCCGCGCCAGGGCAGAGGCTGTTGGCGCCAGGCGCTCAGCTGCTGCAGGTGAACATTCGATGATGCTCGAGCGTTTCTGGAAGTCGTATACACCCAAAGGTGATGAGAAGCGGGCAGTGCGACCGGTCGGCAGGACGTGGTTGGGGCCCGCACAATAATCACCAAACGCCTCTGGGCTGTGACCACCCAGGAAGATGGCCCCAGCGTGACGTACCCGCGCCAGCAGCGCACGCGGCTCAGCGACGGCCAATTCCAGATGCTCGGGCGCAATGCCGTTGGCAACATCAACCGCTTCGTCGAGATCTCGAGCCAAAATCATCGCGCCGCGCTCAGTGATCGCCTTGCCCGCGATTTCGGCCCGCTCCAAAGACGGCAAAATCGCATGCATTTCCGCCATGACATCCTGCAGATGCGCCGCATCTGGAGAGACCAGGATCGCGCGTGCCATTTCGTCATGCTCCGCCTGCGCAAACAGGTCGAGCGCCAGCCAACTGGGGTTTACGCTCCCGTCTGAAATCACCAGGACCTCCGACGGCCCGGCCACCATGTCGATGCCACAGATGCCAAACACCATGCGTTTAGCGGTCGCCACGTAGATATTGCCCGGTCCAACTATCTTGTCGACCGATGGCACGCTCTCCGTGCCATAAGCGAGCCCTGCCACGGCCTGTGCGCCACCAATCGTGAACACCCGGTCAACGTTGGCAACGTGAGCGGCAGCTAACACCAACGGCTCAAGGTGTTCATCCGGGGCAGGCACCGTCATCACTACCTCGCCAACGCCGGCCACCTTGGCCGGAATCGCGTTCATCAACACCGAAGACGGGTAAGCGGCACGCCCACCGGGTACATACAGCCCGGCGCGGTCCAGCGGCGTGACCTGCTGGCCAAGCACCGTGCCATCGTCCTCCTGATAGCTCCACGAGCGCTCCACCTGATGCTGGTGAAACGCGCGAATGCGCCCGGCGGCAGAATCCAACGCGGCACGTGCGTCCTCGCCAACACGGTCCCACGCCACTGCCAGGGCATCAGCACGCAGACAAAATCCGTCCGCATCGCTGAGTGATCGACGGTCGAAGCGGTTCGTGTATTCCACCAGCGCTGTATCGACTCGGGTGCGCACGTCCTCGACGATACCGCGAACGGTGCCTTCTACGTCTTTGGTCTCGGGCTGCTGCCAGTGGGTCAGCGCTTCCACGCGCGCGGCAAAATCTTCGTCCGTCGTTGCGAGTTGCAGGATATTCATGATTACGCAGGACCCCGGGAGTCCGTCATCAGTAAGGTGGATTGACGCTACGCGGCCGCGCTGGGCGCCGCGTTCACAGCCTGGGATAACTGTCCAATCAACCCAGCCACGGCGGCATGTTTCATTTTGAGGGAAGCCTGGTTCACAACCAACTGGGAACTGATGTCAGTGATGTGCTCGATTTCCACGAGCCCGTTCGCGCGTAGCGTGTTACCCGAATCAACCAGATCCACAATGCGGTCAGCGATGCCGGTCAGCGGCGCCAGTTCCATCGAACCGTACAGCTTGATGATTTCAATCTGCTGACCTTTGGCTGCGTAATGCCGCCGCGCCGTGTTGACGTACTTGGTGGCGATCCGCAGTTTCGGTGGAATTTCACCCTCGTCAGCGCGCGCGGCAACCGCCAGACGACACTTGGAAATTCCGAGATCCAGCGGCTCATAGAGCGTATCACCGTCATATTCGAGCAAGGTATCTTTGCCACATACGCCAAGGTCCGCGGCACCATGTGCCACAAACACAGGCACGTCAGTTGCACGAATAACCAGCAGCTTGACGTCCGCGCGTGTCGTGTCAAACCGTAGACTGCGACTTTTCTTCAAGTCTTCCAATGGCACGATACCGGCGCTCGCCAGCAGCGGTAGGGCCTCGGTGGAAATACGCCCTTTGGACAGGGCAATGGTCAGTGCTTCGGACACGTCGACTTGCGCCTAACCCGGGACACGCCGAATCCGGGCACCCAACATCGCAAGCTTCTCTTCAATACACTCGTAGCCGCGATCAATGTGGTAGATGCGGTCGACGATCGATTCCCCCTCGGCCACAAGTCCAGCCAGTACCAGACTCGCCGAGGCACGCAGGTCGGTCGCCATGACCGGCGCGGCAGTCAGTTTCGGTACGCCACGGGTGACCGCGGTGTTGCCCTCCAGCTGAACATCGGCGCCCATACGGCGCAATTCATGTACGTGCATAAAGCGATTTTCGAACACCGTCTCGGAAATAGTACCGGTGCCTTCAGCCACAACGTTCAACGCGGTGAACTGCGCTTGCATATCGGTTGGGAACGCCGGGAAAGGTGCTGTGCGTATATTGACGGCGTTGGGTCGTGTGCTGCGCGCGTCAGCTTCCACCCAGTCCTCGCCGGCCGACATCGTTACACCCGCTTCCTCGAGCTTCTCAACAACCGCTTCCAGCATCACCGGATTGGTGTTTCTGATGCGTACGCGCCCGCCGGTGATCGCAGCCGCCACCAGATATGTACCAGACTCGATACGATCGGGCAGGACATCGTAGTGGGTGCCCTTCAACGTCTCGACACCTTCAATATGGATGGTGTCGGTCCCGGCCCCGGACACCTTCGCACCCATTGCGTTCAGGCAGCCAGCGAGGTCCACAACTTCCGGTTCGCGCGCCGCGTTTTCTATGATGGTTGTGCCTTCCGCCAACGTAGCAGCCATCATCAGGTTTTCGGTGCCAGTCACAGTGCTGATGTCCATGACCAGGCGTGTGCCCTTCAGCCTTTTTGCGTAAGCATGCACAAAGCCGTTTTCAACACGGATGTCCGCACCCATTTTCTGCAGACCCGCGATGTGCAGATTCACAGGCCTGGAGCCAATGGCACACCCGCCCGGCAGCGACACAACGGCCTCGCCAAACCGGGTCAGCAACGGGCCCAATACGAGAATGGATGCCCGCATGGTTTTGACCAGCTCATAAGGGGCATAGAACTCGCGAATAGGGCCGGCGTCCACGGTGATGTGCATACGCTCATCCACCGTCAGATCCACACCCATCCGGCCCAGCAGTTCCATCGTGGTTGTGATGTCGTGCAGATGCGGAATGTTGCCCACGGTCATGGGGCCATCAGCCAGCAACGTGGCCGCCAGGATCGGCAGCGCGGCGTTTTTTGCGCCGGAAATGCGAACTTCGCCGTCTAGCGGAACACCACCGTCGATTAGGAGCTTATCCACTCGAATGCCTCAAGATTGCGCGGCTTGCCACTGCTCAGGGGTATAAGTCTTGAGTGAAAGAGCATGAAGCGCTTCGGTATCAAAACTGTCGCCAAGCGCCGCATACACGAGGCGGTGTTGTTTGAGCATGGGTTTTCCAGCGAAAGCGGAACTGACCACAACGGCATTCCAATGCCGACCATCGCCATCGACGCGGGCCTCACAATCGGGCAACCCGCTCTCGATGAGCACCTTAATTTCTTCTGCTTGCATGATGATTAACGGTATTCTGGCAGAGGGATCTGGCACCAGAGCGTCTGGATAAAGCCGGGATCATAGCGAATTAGGGCGCCTTTGTGCGCATGAAGTCGCCCTAATTTGCGCCGGATCGCGCGCGACCTTCCTCTCCCCGGCTTCGTTGGCTATCATGCGCGCCCCTTGCGACTCCGGAGTACGCTACCTAATGCAAGCGCGCGCGGCGCAAATAGTTAACAGCCAGTGGTTTCACTGGCTCATCATCGGCCTG
>MDTA01095168.1_pt1 | contig 15521 bp, 5 predicted proteins | sample 811151 | NCBI WGS metagenome assembly MDTA01 (sample SAMN05326648, study PRJNA326480) | marine metagenome | isolation source: seawater | place: Indian Ocean: South | collected 2010 | reverse complement strand
TTAATAATTTACTACATTCGAGTGGAACTAAAAATTTTGCTGATACTGGGATAACATCTACGACTAACATATCAATAGGTTCTTCAGATATAGTCTCAGTTATTGTAGATTTATTTGATGAGAAAAGAGTGGACGAATTGAGAAATATTGACACAGTAAGGGATGACGATGTAACTGATGATAATGTAACTAGAAAAATTGTTTTTGATAATATTCGATTGTCAAATTATATTAGTTGTGATACAAATGATGTTCTTGTAATTGATAATATAAATCAAGAATTTTCTAATTTAGAAGGAGATCCTGACGATTTTCTAACTTTATTGGAATTTAATCCCAATCAAAATGAATTGTTCAACAATATTCTAATTCGCACTGAAAGTAACTCCACTCAAGTTAATCGAATACAATTTTCGGATTTCTTAGTATTAAGTAATGGTGATACTAATATTCTTCTTGAAAAAGGTAGATTGATAAATTCAGGTATTGGACTTACAAATTCAGAACAAAATAACTTTGCTGATTTTAAATTATTTAAAGATAGTAATACTGAAATTGAATCATTTAGATTTTCACCATCTTCAGATCAAAATTTAGATATTGATTATGATTTAAAATTATTCTCATCTAATTTTACTAGTTCTGCTATCGGTGTTGGAACAACATCAATAGGCACAATTGATTTAACATCCGTTATAAAAACTTGCCAAGTAGGTGCAACTGAAAATATAATTTCGGTCCCTACAAATAAATTTGAATCATTACATGCTTTAGTAAATGTGATTAACACTAATACTAATGAGATGAATTTAGTAGAAACCTTTGTCACTCACAGTGGTAATGATTCATTTATTGCACAATCATTTATAGACACTGAAACAAATCAATTATCTACTAATCAAATAGGAATTATCACTTCCACAATATCTAATAATAACTTAAATTTAACTTTTGAAAATAATTTAACAGGTTCTAATAATGTTAAATTTAAAGCAAAAGTGATTGGTATCGGCACGACTGGAGTTGCCAATGGGACTTACAGATTCAAGGAAAATGATCAATTAGATGGATCTGAAAGAACAACTTTATATTCAGGACTATCATCAACAAATACGGGCATTTCAACAATCATTAGTTTGAATTCACAATTATTTAATTCAATAAAATCAGTAGTTGAAGTTAGTATAGGGTCATCAAAGGCTCTGCATGAAGTTCTAGCTATACATGATGGAACAGATGCATATGTTCAACAATCTGGTTCATTATCAATTACTAAAGATTTTAATTCAGAATATGATCCTTCATTAGGATTAGGAACATTTAGTGCTTCTTATACATCAAATATTTTTGAACTAAAATTTCATCCAGATAATACAACTGGCATATCCACTGTTATTTCATTAAATCATTGTTTTTATAATCAATTAGATAAAGTTAATACACCTTTAGATTTATTATATGGAGGTATAAGAGAAAGTAACGAAGTAAAAGAGTATAATGCTTTAGAGGGTACTAGAGTTGAAAAAACAGAGTTTAATTTAAATGTTAATGATATACCAATTTTTGCAAAATCATTCAATCCTTCAAATGCCTCTGTTTTAAATTTATCAACTGGTAAGTTTACAATATCCAATCATTTCTTTAGAGAAAATGAAGAGTTAACATATCTTCCTAAATCAACATTTGTTGGAGTTGGTTCAACTGCAATGCAGTACAAAAATGGATCCATTATTGATATTCTTCCATCAACAGTATTTGCAAATACTGTGACTAATGATTCATTTTTCATATCAACTACAAGATCAGGAACAGCTGTGACATTTGTGAGTGTGGGGGAAGGAAATGCTCATAAGTTTGAAATGAAAAAAAGTAATGAAAAATCTATTATTTCAATTGATGATGTTGTGCAATCACCTTTAATTAATACTAATATGAGTCATTTATTGGAGAATAATGTTGGATCTCAAGTTGGACTTAATACTAGCATTATCAATTTAAGTGGAATCTCAACTATTTCAGTGGGTGATATTTTAAAGATAAACAATGAATTTATACAAGTTGTAAATGTAGGTATTGCAACAACAAATGGAAGTCCTGTTGGAACATCGGGAACTTTTAATGTGGTTGAAGTTGAAAGAGGGTTTGTGGGTACTTCTAATTCAATTCATGCTGATGGAAATACAGTTCAAAGATTTACTGGAACTTATAATATAGTTGAAAGTAAATTGTTCTTGAGTGATCCACCAAGGGGTAATTCTAGTAGAGTTAAGGATGATGGTAATTTAGATTTTCCAAGATCAACCTTTAATGGAAGAGTATACTTAAGAAATAATTATGATAGTAATTTAATATATGATGATATTTCAGATAGTTTTACTGGAATAAAATCAACATTTACCTTAAAAGTTGGGGGAGCTAATACAATTGGAATTGGATCAACTGGTGGAAGTGGTATTTTATTCATAAATGGTATTTTCCAATCACCATCAACACAATTCAACCCAAATAAGAATTTCAAGATAATTGAGAGTGGTTCTGGTGCGACAGGAGTTACAAGTGTTGTATTTTCAGGAATAACATCATCTAATGGATCTCAGTTTATATCAAATGATAATGTTAACTTTAATGAATTGCCAAGAGGTGGTATTCCTATATCATTTGGATCAACTGTTACAGGATTGGGTTATGCTCCATTAGTTGGTGCAAAAGTGAAAGTACTTACTGGTGCTGGTGGAACAATAACAAACGTTGTTGGAGTGGCATATAGTGGATCTGCATTAGGAATTCAAACTGCTACTTATGATGAAGTGACAGGTATAATGACAGTTAAAACTGTTAATGAACATAAATTTAAAAATTCAAATGAGGTAGTATTATTTGGAGGTTTAGAATTTGCTTGTGCTGCTCCTCATGCTGGAGTTACAACAACTATCTTCCCTGATGGCACAATAGGAGATAAATTCCCTGTTGTATCAATAGCAGCAACAAATGTATTTGGTGTTAATATTGGTGTCTGCACAATTCCTCATGCGTATGTTGGATCAGGTAATGCGTTCCCTTGGTATGGAGATTTAAGATTTGGATCAGGATATAATGGTCTTTCACCAGTCGGAGTGGCTGTAACAGATTTAGGTTATGAGCACCGTTTTGTCTCTGCAGATAATAATGCAATTAGTAAATCTGGTGGATCATTAACACCAACAAATGCTACATACGATCCAACCACTGGAATTTTAGTTGTTACAGCAAATAACCATGGAATGAATACCAACGATAATATCGAAATTAGTCCAGGTTCAATAAGATTTTCTTGTTCAAAAGATAACTTTAAAACAGTCCATGGATATCCAAGATTAGGAGATCCTGCTTATGGTAGTGGTCGTGCTATTACAAAGATAACTAATAATGTCTTTAGTGTAGATGTAGGAAAAAATATAGGAACAGGTGCAAATATAACTGCATCTGTAGGTGTTGGAGGATCATTAGCATTCACAATAGTTGGTGTTGGTACTAATTATCAAAGTCCAATTATTAGTGTTCCTGAACCATCTTATAGTAATTTATCTGTAAGAGGTGTATCAAGATTAGGAATAGGACAGACAACGGATACAGGAATTGGATTGGTTGTAAATGCTTTAGTAAGTGCCAGTTCTACAACTGGTATTGGATCAACACTATTCGAGATAACAGGATATGATATTGTGAAGAGAGGTTATGGTTATAAGAAAGGAGATATTGTAGAAGCAATAGGAATTGTAACTGATGGTAATTTAAGTCAGGCAGTAGTTAAGTCAACCTTGGAAATTACTGATGTTTACAAAGATTCTTTTGCCATGTGGCAATTTGGTGAATTTGATTATATCGATTCAATTAAAAATCTTCAGGATGGTGAAAGAACAAAATTCCCATTATTCTATAATGGAAGTTTAGTAAGTATCGAGGCAGGAGATTCTTTAACAACAGATATTGAAAATTCATTCTTTATAACAGTAAATGGTATTATTCAAGAACCAAAATCTGCTTATAATTTAGTAGGAGGAACTTCAATTAACTTTGAGGAGGCACCTGCACCTGGAGATGAAATCGCAATATTGTTCTATAAAGGGACTGATGGAGTTGACTCAAGAGTTGAAACAGGTGAGAGCACAGTTATCGAAAGAGGAGATAATATTCAAATAGTTGGACTTAATACAACACCAACTCAGGATAGAAGAACAGTTATATCTTTAGATAATTCAAAACGTCTTGAAACAAATGTATATTCAGGTTTAGGAATAGATGATGTTAATTCAAGATCTGTATCACTAATAAAACAGAAAGAGGATTTAATACTCAACAAAGAATTTATTTCTAAGAAGAGAAGTCAACTTGAACCAAGAATTACTCCTGTGGCAAAAATTATTAAGGATTTCTCGACTTCAGATACGGAATTCTTTGTTGATAATGCAGATTTCTTCAATTATGAAGAAGATCCTGTACCTAATTTTAGTTGTGTAATAGTTTCAGGAAAATCTGATCCTGAACCTCCTTCTTTCAATGTCACTATAGATGATAGTGACGGTTCTGTATCTGCAATAACAATTGTAAATCCTGGTTCAGGTTATGTACCAAGTAGCAATCCTGTAATTAAATTTACTGCACCACCTGGAGTAGGAACCACTGCAGTTGGAGGATCAATTGTCGGTTTAGGTGGAACATTCCTCATTGCTTCACCAACTACTCCTGGTTCAGGTTACACTAGCACTAATCCACCTCAAACAATTGTAGAACTTCCATCAATTACACTTGATAACTTAAATACTCCTGCAGGATCTAACTTAACGATTCAATCTGTATCAGGAAGTATCACAGGTATTGGAACAACTCTTGCTGGTGGTAAGTTGGCAATGAGATTCGTTGCAATATCCACAGGATCTGATATGAATCCAATTCAAGTTGGACAACCAATTTATGTCTTTGATACTAAAGTTGGAACAGGTCTAACATCAACTGATAATAATACTGGAACGCAAACAGTTGGTATAGGTACGACTTTTGTTGATAATATATACACTGTTGCTCAATTTACTTCTTCTGGTAGTGATCCAACCACTGGAATAATTACTTGTTGTATAGCACCAAATACAAATACAACAGGATTGAGTATGACTGGATCTAATGCGAATCCAGTTGGTAAAATATCGTTAGGCAAAATAAGTGGTTTTGCTGCACGTACATCACCAATATCAATAGGTGTCACGGGACTTACAATTGACTCTGGTCTCACAACATTTCCAACTCTTAAACGTGATGGTGGAAGTGATACGTTTGAACAAACAGGTTCAATATTTACACCTCTTTAAATATGTTGTATAAATATCTAAAAAACTATTAATATGCCAGCGGTAGTAACAGATCAATTTAGAATAGCAAACGCAGGTAACTTTGTAGATTCTGTTTTAGACTCTAATAATTCTTACTATGTATTTTTAGGTTTGCCTAATCCTACACCCAGAAGTGTTGGATTTGGTAGATCTGATTTGAATAACTGGCCAGCAGATCCAGTCGATAATTTGGAATATTTAACACACTATAGAGATACATCACTATTCGGTAAAAAAATAAACAGTTCTAATATTAGAAGAGTTGTAAAAAAACATAATTGGGTAGCAAACAGTAGATATGACATGTATAGGCATGATTATAATGTCGAAGGAAACAAAGCACCTAATGGACAAACTGGAAGTTTGTATAAAACGAATTATTATGTTATAACGTCCGAATTCAAAGTTTATATTTGTTTGGATAATGGAGGGTTCGGTAAAGATCCATCAACCGCAAGAGGTGGTGAATCATTAGATGAACCAACATTTACTGATCTTGAACCAGCAGCAGCAGGAGTTCAAGATGATTATGTGTGGAAGTATCTTTTTACAATTTCACCTAGTGACGTAATTAAGTTTGATTCCACTGAATTTATAGTATTACCAAATGATTGGACTACATCTACTGATGCTCAAATACAAGCAGTCAGAGAAGCAGGTGATTCAGATATTAACAAAAACCAATTAAAAACAGTTTATATTGAGAAAAGTGGTGCTGGATACAATGGAGGTTCTTCTGGAAGTTTCAGTGTTAATATTTTAGGTGATGGTAGTGGTGGTAAGGTTTTAATAACTGTTGATAATAATGGGTCAATCACTGATGCGGTGGTAACTGCTGGTGGATCTGGATATACATATGGAATAGTGGATTTAAGTAGTATTAATAGTGGTGTAGCAGAATCAAATAGAGCAAAACTGATACCAATAATTCCACCATCAAAGGGGCATGGATTTAACATTTATACTGAATTAGGTGCAGATAAAGTATTAGTTTATTCAAGATTTGATGATTCAACAAAAGATTTTCCAACAGATACACATTTCTCACAAGTTGGAATAATAAAAAATCCTACACAATTTAGCTCAACAGGTATATCCACTGCATCTCAATTTTCATCTCTTTTTTCTGTTAAGGTAGTTGGATCAAGTATTGGTGCAGTATCAAATCCAGATAGTTTGATAGGACTTGGAATGACTCAGACTAGATCTGATGGTAACATAGCTAGTGGATATGTTGCTTCATATGATGATGAGACAACTGTCATAAAATATGTTCAGGATAGATCTTTGTGTTTTGGAAACAAAGTTGATCAAACTGATAACGTGAATACAAATGATATATTTGAGTTTGAATCAACTGGAGGTAACATTACATTTTCAGGTGTTGTCAGTGGTACAGAGTCTATTCAAACAGGTTTTACTGGAATTACAACTACAATTGGCAGTAAACTTGTAAATTTAGGAGTGCAGTTCACAAATGGACTTGCTAATCCTGAAATAAATAAAAAGACTGGTGATGTAATTTACATTGATAATCGTAAAGAAGTGGAAAGAGACATCAGACAAAAAGAAGACGTTAAAATCATTCTGGAATTCTAAAGAAAATGGCACAAAAAATTAATCTTAATGTTAGCCCATACTATGATGATTATGATAGTAGTAAAAACTTTCATAAAATTTTATACAAACCAGGTTTTCCAATACAGGCAAGGGAGTTAACGCAGCAACAATCTATATTACAGAATCAGGTTGAGTCTTTTGGTGATCATATATTTAAAGAAGGATCAGTTGTCATACCAGGTGGAGTAGCATTTGATAAACAATTTCAAGCAGTTAAATTAAATACCAGTAATTATGGTATTGACATATCTGTATACATTAATAATTTTATTGGTAAGAAAATTACAGGAGATGTATCTGGTGTTTCAGCTCTTGTTAAATTTGTTGCACTTCCAGATGGTGCTGATGTCACAGACCCTACAATTTATGTCACATATTTAAGTGCTGACAGTTCATCTGATATTACTACATTTACTGATGGTGAATCACTAAGTTGTACAGAGAATGTTATTTACGGAAATACTACAATTAATTCAGGAACTCCATTTGCATCTTTAATTTCATCTAATGCAACTGCAGTTGGTTCTGCTGCATTTGTATCAAAAGGTGTTTATTTTATACGTGGATATTTTGTTAATGTTGAAGATCAAACAATAATTCTTGATCACTATTCCAACAATCCTTCATATAGAGTTGGTTTAAGTATTGATGAATCTTTAGTCAATGCAAAAGAAGATGAAAGTTTATATGACAATGCAAAAGGATTTACAAACTTTGCAGCACCTGGTGCAGATAGATTAAAAATTACTCTTACTTTAAGTAAAAAGGAATTAACAGATAAAAATGATACTAATTTCGTTGAAATAATGAGATTAGATGAAGGTAAAGTTAAGGTAATGCAAAGCAAGAGTGATTATAACAAAATTCGTGATTACCTTGCAAAAAGAACATATCAAGAATCGGGAGATTATAGTGTATCACCTTTTTCAATGTCATTTTTTGATTCATTGAACGATAATTTAGGTAACGGTGGTTTATTCTTTGATGGTGACACTACAGAACAGTTAAATACACCATCAGATGATTTAATGTGCCTTAAACTATCACCAGGTGTTGCTTACGTTAGAGGATATGAAGTAGAAAAAGTTGCTACAGAAATTATTGACGTAGAAAAACCAAGAGACGTGGGTATAAGAAGTGATGTTGGATTTTCTTTTGCAATGGGTAATGTTCTCAAGGTTAATAATGTATCTGGATCCCCTAAACAAGGATCTGTAGTTAAATTATTCAGTCAATTTAATGCAGGTGGTGAAAATATTGGAAGTGCGAGAGTGTATAATTTTAGTTTAGAGGATTCTGCCTATGTAGGTGCTTCTTCAAGATGGGATTTAAGACTATTTGATATACAAACTAATACTAATATAGTTTTAAATCAAGCAGTAAGTGCGACTGAAGCACCATCTGGGTCTTTTATTGAAGGTAGAAATAGTGGTGCTGTAGGATATACGATCAATGCTGGTAATAATTCAACAGTTATCACTGTCAATCAAACTGGTGGAGATTTTATTGTTGGTGAGGAATTAAACATTAATGGAATTCCATCTTCAAGAACAGTTGGTGTTGTTACATCATTCAACACTCAAGGAATTAAATCTGTAGAACAACCTGCGAGCACAGGGTTTCCTCAATTTAAAGCTGATTCTGTTTTAGAACTTTTTGGATTACCTGGTGGTGTAATGCAGGTAAGTATCAATGGTAATACTGTTACAGCAGGACAAGCAGGATTCCAAGGATTAAGAAAAGGTTCAACCGTAAGATTTTTAACACCTGGTAATGATCAAGAAACATATAATAAAGTTGAAGCAGTTGGAGCTGGTGGAACTAGTCTCACATTATCTGCTATTTCACCAAGTGTTGCTGGTGTATTTGATGGAAATTTAGTTGGAGCAGCCACTACTTTAGTAGTTGACATGTTTGCGGGTGCACCTGTAATTACAGGATCGGGAACATTATACTCACCACTTCCACATAATGACGTTGCATCTGTTGATCTAAAAAATTCAAAACTTAAGATTACAAAACAACTAACATCTAAAACAGTTTCTAGTAATACATTAACATTAGATATTAGCTCTGATGTCACCTCATCTTTTCCTGAGTTAACTGATGCTGTCTTTGAACCTTTTGATCAAGAAAGATATTCGGTTTTTGTAAATGGCACACCACAAGCAATCAGTAATGATACATTTTCTTTCTTAAATGGTGGTGATGATATTTCAATTAGTAATTTATCAAATGGTAGTAATAATACATTAATCAATGTATCACTGACTAAAAATGGAATTAAAACAAAACAAAAAGAATATACAAGAAGTACAGTCGTAAATATAACCAGATCAAAATTTGAAAAATCCGGAAGCACTGCAGTAGGTAACGGAGCTAAACAAATTGCAGATGGTCTTACTTTTGACCGTCGTCATGGACTAAGAGTTCAAGATAACATTATTTGCTTGAATCACCCAGATGTAGTTAAAGTGCTTGCAGTTTATGAATCATTGAATTCTTCTGCACCAACACTTGATGTTTTACAATTTAGTAGCACATCTGATGTATCCAATAACGCAATCATTGGTGAAAATATAGTTAGTGAAGAAACTAAAATAGTTGCCAGAGTGGTTACAAAACCAGAATCAAACAAACTAGGTGTTGTATATCTTACTTCTGATAAATTTAATTTAAATGAATCTGTTAAATTTACTGAATCAAATATAAAAACAAATATAGATGCTATCGAATTGGGAGTGCATAAAGATATTACGAATTTATATACATTACAAAAAGGACAAAAACAAGAATTTTATGACTATTCCTCAATCATAAGATCACAAAGTGCATCAGAACCATCTGGACAGTTGTTAGTTGTATTCGATCAATATACAGTTCCAGAAGATGATGATGGAGATGTATTTACAGTTTTAAGTTATGATCAAGAAAGATTTAAAAATGATATACCAAGTATTGATTTTCACAGAGCAAGTGATACTTTAGACTTTAGACCAAGAGTGTCTGTTTATAATCCTGACAGTAGTAGTGAATCTCCTTTCATATTTAAATCAAGAGATTTTAGTTCATCAATAAAACAATATTTAACTCCTGACGAAACATCTTTTGCTGGATTTGAATATTATTTACCAAGAATTGATAGTATATTTTTGAATAAATTTGGTGATTTTGTATATGAAAAAGGAATACCATCTTTATTTCCAAAAGCACCAGTTAAAAAAGATGATGTAATGCAATTGGCAACTGTTAGATTACCTGCATACATGTATAATACTCAATCTGCTCGATTTGTACTCAATGATAATCGTAGATTTACAATGAGAGATATAGGTAAAATTCAAGATAGAGTTAAAAATTTAGAAGAGGTAACTTCACTTTCACTTCTTGAAGTAAGTGCTCAAACTTTACAATTATTGGATTCTGATGGAAGAAATAGATTTAAGTCAGGATTTTTTGTAGATAGTTTTAAAAATTACTCATTCATAGATAGAGATTTTTCAACCGTTCAAGTAAATCCAGATGGAGAGGAGTTAATACCATTTAGAAGTAGAGATACATTAGCATCTCAAGTTACACCAGCTCAAAATTTAATTAGTTCTGAATTAGATTTCAATACTGATTTTCCTCTTTTAGATCCAAATGTAAAGAAAACTGGTGATGCAGTAACGTTAAATTATGAAGAGGTTGAATGGATAACACAACCATATGCAACGAAATCAAATGATGTTAATGATATTATTAACGTAAATCCATATGAGTTACCAGTTCTTAGTGGTAATGTCGAACTTGATCCTAGAATGGATGTTTGGACTAGAACTGTACAACTTGAAGATAATGTAATTCGTCAGACTGGTGTTAATAATGTTGAGTCATTAAATCTTGAAATGTCTGGAAGTGGAAGTCTTGATTTAGGATCAATTCGTATGCAAGCATCAGGATTAAATATGAGTCTAGATGCTGTTAAAACTGTAACTGGAAATAGATCATTTCTTAGGAAGTTTCGTGAAAAAAATAAAAAACAGTTAAGACCTTTAACAAATCTAGAAAGAGCAAGATTACCTGGATGGGCTCGAAATAGAAATTATATGGTCTGGAAGGACATGGATACTGAAACACTATCAGATTCAACAACTATTAAAGGTAGTGCAAGTGATAGTTTAACAGTAAGTAACACTGATACCACAATACAAAATAATCTTGTATCATCAGCAACTGACGATTTTATGAGATCTAGAAACATTCAGTATGTTTCATCAGGGTTTATGGATTTCAGTAGAGTATATCTATGGATGGATGGGCAACAAATTTTTGATATAATTCCTAAATTATTGGAAATAACACCTACAATTGGTGGTACAGATCCTGGATCAGTAGGAACATTTAAAATTGGTGAGGAGGTTCATGCATTAGATTCATCTGGAAATATAATTATGAAATTTAGATTATGTCAACCTAATCATAAATCTGGTGCTTATGACAGTCCAACTGAAGTTTATACCAGTAATCCATATACAAATGGATTAGAAATAATTCCTGCAAATTACAGTCAATCATCTGCAATACTGAATGTTGATACAAAATCACTATCAGAAGAGGCACAGGGACAATACTTTGGTTACTTAACCACAGGTTCATTATTAATTGGTCAAGAAAGCACTGCAACTGCACATGTGAAAGATGTAAAATTAATTACGGATTCATTTGGTGATGTAACAGGTTCAATGTTTATTAGAGATCCTCATTCAATTCCAGTTCCTCCAGTTAGAATTAAGTCTGGTGTTAAAAACTTCAAATTAACTACAAGTCCTACAAATAGATTGGCACCTCCAGGACAAGATGCTTCAATCATGTTTGCAGAAACTCAATATTCTGCTATTGGAACATTTGAAGAATGGCAAGATACAGTGACAATAACTGAAAACACAACCACTGTAAATGCAAATGCATCGTTTAGTGCTGAAGTGGACGCATCTCTTGATCTTAATACACCAACTAGTAGATTGGTAAGATTAAATTATGTTGATCCATTAGCACAAACGTTTGTTGTTGGTGGAAATGTTCAAGCACCATCAGCAATAAATGCAAATAGAGATTTAAATGGTGCTTTTATTACAACAGTGGAAGTTTTCTTTGCAACAGTTGATACTGTGACTAATTCACCAATTAGATGTGAAATTAGATCAGTAACAGGAGATGCTCGACCATCTATGACATTAATTGGAAAGAGTAAGACCTTAAGACCTATCACAACAAATGCTGCAGGGGAGACTATAACAGTTATAGAGGCAGATCCTAATAGTGCAAGTGTAGGAACTAAATTTACATTCCCAGAACCAATTTATCTAGCACCAGGCAATTCATACGCATTTGTTCTTGTTGCTGAAAAGAGTGTGGGATATAATGTATGGACAGGTAGACATGGTGGAGTTGCTGTAAACCCTGATACAATACAAACTGCAGATGAGGGAGCATCATTAATATATTCAACACAATATGGTGCAGGTTCTATATTTAAATCACAGAATGGTGCCTTATGGACTGAAGATCAGTCTCAAGATATGACATTTAAGTTATATAAGGCAAAATTTACATCTTCAAATGGAACAGTTTCATTTAATAATCCTGAATTAAATGAGAGTAATGACTATGTAAGTAACTTGAATAGCAATTCAGTCAGAACATTCCCTAAAACTGGATCTATAGGAATTACAACAATTAGCAAAGACGATGCAGGAGCAACTCAATTGATAGCAGCACTAGCACCTGGTCGTAAGATAACTGGTAATAAATTAAGTAGCACTGCAGTGATTGTTGGAACAGGATGCTCTGTAAAATCTGTTGTCACCACTAGAGGTGGAACAAATTATGGTGATGGAACAGAAGTCGGAACATTTGCAATCACGGGTCAAGGAAGTGGATTGACTTTATCATTCTCCGAAGTTAGTGGAGCAGTGCCAACAACTCCAACTATAGTAAATGCAGGTACAGGATACAAAATTGGAGATGTTGTGGGTATTGTAACTGCTGATGTTACTGGAGACAAAGGAAGAGATGCATTAATAACAATAACAGACAATGGTGGAATCGATACACTTTACTTGACTAATATTCAAGCTGATAGCACATCATTCCAAACAGGTATTGGAATTAGTTATTTTAACGATCTTAATGTTATTACAAGTGTTGGTGCAACAGGTGAAATATTATCATCTAATTTGAATAGTAGTGGTAGAGATAGTGGAACATATATGCGAGTAAGTCATTTCAATCACGGTATGTATTCTGCTAATAATAAAGTAGAATTCAGTAATATTGAATCTGATGTTGCACCAACAGTTGTAAGTTCATTGTTAGGTAAAACTGAAACTGCAGTAATTAGTGTAGGATCTACCTCTCAGTTCTTAGATTTTGAAGGGATACCAGTAAGTGGAATTAACACAGGTTACGTTAAAATAGGTTCTGAAATTATTGGATATCAATCTGTTGGAAATGGAGTTTTAAATATTGCATCTGGATCTGGAAATCAGAGAGGTGTTGATAATACAATTCCTATCGATCATCAAATTGGATCTGAAGTTAAGAAACATGAAATAAGTGGAGTATCAATAAGAAGACTAGAGGTTGACACACAAAATGTAGACGCATTAGATATTGATCTTGATTCCTATCATATTTCATTTGATAGAACGAAAAATGGTTTGGTACGTGCTGCTGATACAGCAACAATTCCTCAACTATCATTTAGTAAAGATGCATTTGTTGGTGGTAGAAATATGAGAGCATCTCAGAATATCTTGTACGGTGCGGTAGTTCCTAGATATCAGGTAATTACACCTACAGGAGTAGATGGGTCTTCAACGAGCATACAGGCAAGTATTAGAACTGTTACAGGAACAAGTGTAAGTGGAAATGAAGTTTCCTTCATTGATGGTGGTGTTCAACCAGTGCAACTAAACAGATATAATGCTTTAGATACTGTAAGAATCGTTGCTTCAAAAGTAAATGAAAATCAATATCTATCTGGACTACCAAGAAATAAATCATTTACCACTTTGTTGAATTTAAATTCAAGTAACGAAGATATATCTCCTATAGTTTATATTGATGGGGGTTCTGAAACTGAGTTTATCAATCACAGATTGAATAGACCTATTAATTTAGAAACATATAATACAGATCCTAGAGTTAATTCACTAGTTTTTGATCCTCATGCTGCAATTTACGTATCAACTCCTGTATTTTTAAAATCACCTGCAACTTCAATTAAGGTAATATTAGAGGCTGTAAGAGAAGAAAGTTCTGATTTTAGAGTTTTATATTACATAGATCGTGCAGATTCAAGTGAAATACAACAAACATTTGATCTATTTCCTGGTTTCTTAAATACACAACTAGTTGATGGTGGTGATGTGGTTGAAATTGATCGATCAAAAAATGATGGTAGACCTGATGAATTTGTTTCAGATAGTAGAGAAGATGAATTCAAGGAATATCAGTTTACAAATGATAATTTACCTGAATTTAGAGGATTTGCAATTAAGATAGTCATGTCTGGATCTAATCAAGCAAAACCAGTTAGAATCAAAAATCTTAGAGCAATCGCAATAGCATGATAAGAGTAGAAGGTTATTCAAATCTCTATAGAGATGAAAAAACAGGTGCCATTATTAATTGTGACGAAATCGGTTACAATCAATATAAGAAGTCTGTGGAGAGTAGTAAAAAACAAAAAAGAGAACTAGATGATATGAAAAAAGACATCGATGAAATAAAATTACTACTCAAAACATTGATTGAGACGAATAACTCATAAATATAATTAGAAAATATTATTTAAATAGATGGCAGCTGTATATGTTTCGAACTTAATAATCAACGCAGGAGCTAATTTTAATCAAGAGTTTAATTTGGTTGAAGATAACGATTCTAGTCCCTTAGATTTGACTGGATATTCTGTTGCAGCACAAATTAGAAAACATGCTGGCAGTAGTTCAAAAACAGATTTTACAACAACCATCGTAAGCGCTGCTGAAGGAAAACTACAAATTTCATTGACGGGAGCAGAAACTGCAACAAAAAAAGCTGGTCGATATCTATATGATATTGTAGTAACAAATGCATCAAGTGAGAAAACAAGAGTCGTAGAAGGTTCTGTTCTTATAAGAGAAGGAGTCACTCGATAATGCCGATTAAAGTCAGAGTTGGTCAATCAGACGCAATTAAAATTTTATCAAGTGCAAGTGGTGGATCTGTTCAAACACAAAATTCTGTTAACGTTGTTGGTGGAATTGCATCAGTCACCCAACTAAATGTTAGTGGTATCTCCACTTTCATAGGAGACGTAGGTGCGTCAAATCTAAATATCACAGGTATAACAACAGTGAATACATTAAACATAACAGGAACATTAAATGTTGGAATTGATGGAGGCTCATTCTGATGGCAAGACCAAATACTAGACAAGGACTTATTGACTACTGTTTTCGAAAATTAGGTGCGCCAGTTTTAGAAGTAAATGTAGATGACGATCAAGTA
>MDTA01075297.1_pt1 | contig 15528 bp, 16 predicted proteins | sample 811151 | NCBI WGS metagenome assembly MDTA01 (sample SAMN05326648, study PRJNA326480) | marine metagenome | isolation source: seawater | place: Indian Ocean: South | collected 2010 | reverse complement strand
TAAACCATAGATTGAAATTAATTCTATGTTGATTTAAGTATATACAATTATACAAAAATGTTTAGTGATAAAATTTATAGGCACTTTTTTTTAGAATTAAGTAAGCATTTTTTTATAGTATTATTTGCATTTTCCGCAATAGTTTGGGCTGTTCAGTCCGTAAACTTTCTAGATCTTGTTGTAGAGGATGGTCATTCCGTTGGCCTTTATTTAAAATATTCATTTTTAAACATAGTTAAAGTTTTAACCAAATTTATACCTTTGTCTTTCTTGGTGTCTCTAATTTACACAATCAGAAAGTTTGACGGGGATAATGAATTAATTGCTCTATGGACAGCTGGGATGAATAAAATAAAAATTATAAATTTCTTTTTTAAAGTTTCAATTCTAGTTACTATTTTACAATTACTTTTAGCCTGCATAATTAATCCCATTGTATTAAACTACTCTAGACACTTAATAAAATCTTCAGATATAAATTTTGTATCAGGAACGATAAAAACAGGTCAATTTAATGATACCGTAAAAGGATTAACTATTTTTATTGAAGAGAAAAATCAAGATGGGGTATTTAAGAATATTTTCATTAGAGACGAAAGTAAAATTTTTAAAAGTTTAGATAGTGCAAAAAATACTTCAAACCTAACTATATATGCAAAAGAAGGAAAGCTTCTTTCTTCTGATAATAGTTCTTTAATTTTAGAAAATGGAAGCGTTCATTCAGAAAATTTTAAAGGTAAAATACAGGCGATTGATTTTGAAAAAACTAAATTAAATCTTTTTGGCATGAAAACTAAATCTATTATTAAACCAAAGGTTCAAGAAACAAAATCACAAACTTTACTAAGCTGTTTAATAGAAAATAAAAATAAGAAAAAAATATTAAATTGTCCAAGCGAGGGAAAATTTGAGGTTCTAGCAGAAGTAAATAGAAGATTTGGCATGCCACTATATATACCTTTTATTGCTTTGATATGTTCGTTTCTTTTAATTAACCGAGAAGAAACAAAAGGTGCTTCTTTATACAAATATATTTATGGTACTTTATCTTTATCAACTTTAATACTGGCCGAGATTTTAGTAAGATATTCTGGACTATCTTACTATTATACTTTGATATATTTTTTATTTCCTGTAATTTTTATCCCAATTTTGTATTTGGAAATTGTTAGAAGATTTATGTTTGAAAACTTGAGAAAATAATTATGAAGAGCTTTGTTCTTAACAGATATCTGATTGGCGAGTTTTTAAAAAGTTTTTTAAATATTGTATTAATATTTGTGGCTTTAGGATTGATAATGAATTTGTTTGAGGAAATAAATTTTTTTAGAAAATTTGATATTGGAATAGCAACTCCCATAGGTTTGTCTTTCATGATTATCCCTAGCATATTAGTAAATATGTTGCCTTTTATTGTTTTTTTATCTTCGATGATGACTTTTATAAAATTAAAAAATAATAGGGATTTAATTTCAATAAAAGTTTTGGGTTTTTCTAATCTAAAATTTTTAACACTATTTTCATCAACTGCATTTGTTTTGGGAGTCCTGACCTTGTTTGCCATTAATCCTTTGACCTCGGCTATATTGAAGTCATACGTAGATATAAAAGGAAAGTATGATATGTACAAAAACCATCTTGCATCTATTACATCTAACGGGATATGGATAAAAGAAAAAATTGATGGAAAAACACAAATAGTAAAAGCAGAAGCTTTGGAGATTGACACATTGATGAATGTTTCAATTTATAAATTTGATGAAAATGATGTTTTAATTGAACGTATAATGGCTAAAAAATCTAATATTTCAAATTCTCAGTGGATTACAAAGGATGTTGTTAAATATAAATTTGGTACTGATCGTACTATAGAAAACTTTGAGACTTTGCTCGTAAATTCAAATTATGATAAAGAAAAGTTAAATTCTATTTATTCAAATTTAGACACTATCTCATTTTATAAATTGATAAGAAATGCAGATAAACTAATACAAAAAGGTTATAATCCTTTGCTCCTAAAGGAAAAAAGGCATTTCTATTTATCTTTACCATTTTTCCTCATTCTTATGGTTTGTTTGGCTGGAATATTTACTTTAAATGACAACGATAGAAGACAAAATACCTACTATATCTTGTTGTCTATAATTACATGTGTAACGGTCTTTTATCTAAAAAATTTTTCAACAGCTCTTGGGGCTACTGAAAGAATTCCTTTAGTAATATCAGTATGGTCTCCAGTAATAATTTTGAGTATTTTTTGTTCAGTGGGGGTATTACAAATAAATGATAAATAGATCTAATAAAATTTTGTTAGTATTATTTTTGTTATTTTTCTCTCAATACTCATTTGCCGACGAGTTAGAAATAAATTCAGAAACTGTAGAAATAGATAGACCAAACGAGATAATTGTTGCTGAAGGTAACGTTGAGGTAAGCGATACCCGGAATAACTTAATAAAATCTAGAAAAGTAATATACGATAAAAAAAAACAATTAGCTAATACATACGGAGAAACAGAAATATTAACGTCTGAAAAATTTATAATTAATGGAAAAAATATAGTCTATGATAATAATAAAAAAATAATTTCATCAGATGAAAAAACTTTAATTACAGATAGAGACGGAAATAAAATTTCTGTCAGTATGTTTAACTATATAGTAGAAAAAAATATGTTTCTTTCTACGGGTGAGATTAAAATAGTTGACGATAGAAATAACGAATATTATTTTTCTGAAATCTACATTGATGAAAAAAAAAGAAAAATAGTTGGCAGTGATATTAGAGCTTTTTTAAATGATGGGGGTTTTAAATATGATCCCAGAAACGAACCAAGATTTTATGCAAACTCAGCAACTATAAGCAAGGATTATACGGTATTTAATAAGGGTATTTTTACAACTTGTAAAAACAGAGAAAAAGAAAAATGTCCACCTTGGACAATAAGATCTAAAGAGATAAAACATAACTCAGCAAAAAAAACTATTTATTATGATAGTGCGGTTCTAAAAATTTATGATTTTCCTATCTTTTATTTTCCGAAATTTTTTCATCCAGATCCGACTGTAAAAAGACAGTCTGGATTTTTACTTCCTCAATTTAGTGATAATTCTACTGTGGGATTTGCAACTTCAATTCCTTATTTCTGGGCAGTATCAAAAGATAAAGATATGACTTTTACCCCGAAACTTTATGCTGATGAAAATATTTTGATTAAAAATGAATATAGGCAGGCATTTAAAAACTCATTTTTGATCGTAGATACTAGCTACACTGAAGGGTATAAAGAAACAGTTGGAAAAAAGACAAGCGGATCAAGAAGCCATATTTTTGCTAATTATAGATACAACTTTTTAGAAGAAAAAAATTCATTTAGTGATTTTGAAATAAATCTTCAACACGTATCTAATGATACATATTTAAAGGTTCACGATATAGAAACAGAACTTGTTGATAACGATCAAAATATTTTAAAGAATGAGATTAAATATCAAAAGCAAGATAATGAGGAATACTTCGGTTTTTTAGCTACAGCTTATGAAGATCTAAATAAAACAGACCGTACAAAATATGAGTATGTTTTGCCAAATGTTGTTTATGAAAGAAATCTAATTAGTTCTGAAAAATTGGGGATAGTTGATCTTTACACAAATGCGATAGCAAAAAATTACAACGTAAATCAAACTACAAAATTTTTAGTAAATAATATTGGTTGGAAATCTAAATCATTTAATAATGCCGCTGGTATTCAAACTAATTTTGAGGGACTGTTAAAAGTAGTAACATACGATGCTGAAAATACTGATGAGTATAAAAATGAAGAATTCAATGCGGAAACATTTGGGGCTATTTCATACAATGCTAGTTTACCCATGTTTAAAAAAGATTTAGAAAAAGGCAGTATAGACTTTCTTACTCCTAAAGCTTCCATTAGATATGCCCCGGGACACATGAGAGATATTGATAAGGATAACTTAAAGTTAAGTTATTCTAATCTTTTTGCTATTAACAAAAATTCACAATTAGATGTGGTTGAAAATGGAGCAAGTGCAGCTATCGGATTTGAACTATCAAATTTGGATTTCAATGAAAATATTACTGGAGATGAAAACTATTCTCTTTATCTTGGTCAAGTATTTAACTTGGAGGAAAATTTTGATATGCCATCAAGAAGCTCTTTGGATCAAAAAATTTCTGACCTAGTTGGAATAGGTAAAATAAAATTTAGTGAAAACTTTTCAATTAAAAATGAATTTTCTATTGATCACAACTTTAATGATATCAATTATAACGATCTTAAAGCAAGTTTTCTGCTAGGAAATGCAAAATTTAATGTTGGTTATCTTGAAGAAAATAATCATATTGGAAATAACTCTTATTTAAAATCTGACTTTAAAATAGAAATTAATAAATCTAATAATTTAAGTTTCGATTTGAAAAAAAATCTAGAAACCGACTCTACGGAGTTTTATAATTTAGCATATAATTATGTGAATGACTGCTTAAGGGCTGGCTTAGTGTACAGAAGAGAGTTTTATACAGATCGTGATATTGAGGCATCAGACACATTAATGTTTAACGTTTCTCTTTTTCCATTTGGCGGTCTTTCTCTGCCAACAATAGATAGATGAAGAAAAAATTATTAAAAAAATTACTAATTATATTTTTTTTCTTTCTTTCTCAAGAAAATTCGGCTTTTGGAAAAAACAACTCAGTAATAATAACTGTAGGAAATTATCCAATAACAAGTTTAGATTTAGTAAAAGAGATAAAGTTTATAGCTATCTTGTCTAATATAAAAATAAATGAAAATAATAAAATAGAACTTAAAGATATTGCTATACAATCTTTAGTTAAAAGAGGAATTAAAAAAAATGAAATCGAAAGACTAAAAATAGAAAAGTACAATTCAAAAGATCTTAATAATCAAATTTCTAATATTGCTAAAAAGCTTGGTTTAGATAAAGAGGGACTAAAAAATTTTTTACAACAGAATAATCTTGAATATAAAGATTTGGTGACTAGATTTGAAATTGACCTAAAATGGAACAGTGCAATTTTTAAATTATATAATAAAAAAGTATCTATAAATACACTTGAAATTGAAAATAAAATTAATTCTCAAATAGAAAAATTTAAATCCGAAAAATTGATTCTTTTATCAGAAATACAAGTAGGTTTATTTAATGAAAACTTGGAAAATACATCGAATAAAATATTATCTGAAATAAAACAAAATGGTTTTGAAGATACAGCAAAAAAATTCAGTATCTCTCCTACCGCCAAGGATGGTGGAAGTATTGGATGGATAAATGAAAAAAAATTATCAAATAAAATTTATGAAAATATAAAAAACTTAAAAATAGGAGATATAAGTAAACCAATTCTTGTTGAAGAAGTGGTAGTTTTTATAAAAAAAATTGATGAAAAAAATACTGATTATAATTTAGAGAATATTAAAAGAAATGTAGTCGAAGGAGAGAAAATGAAGAAATTAGAAATGTTCTCCAACTCTCATTACTCAGATCTAGAAAAAAGAATAAAAGTTAAATTTTTATGAAGAAGGTAGTCGCAATAATAAGCGGAGAACCTAATAGCATTAACTCCGAAATCATAGCAAAGACCTGGAAAAGAAAAAAAAAATTGGGACAATTAAACTTTTTTATAATTGGGAATTTTAATCTTTTAAAAAAACAATTTAAATCAATGGGTTACACTTTTAATTTAAAAAAGATAGACAAAGTTCAAAATCAAAATTTTAAAAAGAATTTGTTAATATACAATGTTCCTTTAAATTTCAAAAAACCTTTCATGGTTTCTAAAAAATACAAAAGTCAATACATCAATGAATCTTTCAAATTAGCCCTTGGATTGATTAAGAAAAAAAAAATAATTGGTATGATAAATTGCGCAATAAATAAAAAAGATTTTTTTTCAGAAAAGAATTCTATTGGTATTACGGAATTTTTAGCCAAAAAAAATGGGGTCCTGGGTAGTGAGTCTATGCTTATTTATAACAAGGCCTTGTCAGTATCTCCAATTACAACCCACATTAAATTAAAATCTATTTCTAAAAATATTTCTAAAAAAAAAATTGTTTTAAAAACTCTTTCTATTAATAATTTTTTTAAATACATATTTAAATTTAAACCAAAAATTGGAATTTTAGGCTTAAACCCGCATAATGATGAATTCAGAAACAACTCTGAGGAAAAAAAATTTATTATACCCGCTATTAATTTATTAAAAAAAAAGAATGTATCTGTTCATGGTCCTATTTCACCTGATACTGCCTTTTTAGAATATAAAAAAAAGGGATTTGATGTATTAATTGGAATGTATCACGATCAAGTTCTGTCCCCTTTTAAAGCTCTATTCAAATTTGATGCTATTAATATAACCGTTGGTCTTCCTTTTTTACGAATTTCTCCGGATCATGGGGTGGGGGAAGAGATTATAAAAAAGAATAAAGGCAACCCTCAAAGTTTAATAAATTGTTTAAATTTTTTTAAAAAAGTTAATGTTTAAACTTAAAAAGTCTTTAGGACAGAATCTTTTAGTAGATAAAAATATTATTAATAAAATAGTAAGTATAGAACCATTAATTAATCAACGAATTTTTGAAGTTGGCCCTGGCTCAGGAAACTTGACAAACCATATATACAAAGAGAATCCAAAATCTATATTTCTAATAGAAAAAGATACAAGATTTTGTAAAATTTTAAAAAGCAAGTTTAATGGAAATGAAAGGATTAAAATATTAAACAGTGATATTTTAAAATATGATTTAAATGATCACCGAGAGAGTGAAGTTGTAGTTTTTGGAAACCTGCCTTACAATATTTCTACACAGATTTTGGCTAATTTTATTAAAGTAAATTCATGGCCACCTTTTTACAAAAAAATGATATTTATGTTTCAAAATTAAGTAGCTGACAGAATTTTAGCAAAACCAAATACCAATGATTATAGTAGAATTTCAATTCTTGCTAATTTTAAATTAGAAGTAATAGACTATTTTAAGATTTCACGAAAATGTTTTTTTCCCTCTCCAAAAATAGATTCAAAAATAATAGTTTTTAAACCTAGAGAAAAAATAAATTATAAAATAACTAAAATTGAAAATCTTGAGGAAATCACAAAAATTTTTTTTTCAAATAAACGAAAAATGATAAATAAAGCCTTTTCTAAACTATTTGAAAACCACTTAGAATTAGCTAAAAAATTGAAGATAAATCTTAAATCTAGACCATCAGAACTATCCTTTGACAATTATTATAGACTTGCAGAATTTTATGAGGACTGTAAAAAAAACTAGTTATTCTTTTTTAAATGATCTGAAATTATTTTTTTAATCTTCGTAAAACATTTTTCAATATTATCATTAACGATTACATGGTCATAATTTTTAGAGTGAACTATATCTTTAGAATACATGCTAAGTCTTCTTTTAATGGCATTTTTGTCATCTTGATTTCTCAATATCAATCTTTTCTCTAGTTCCTCTATACTTGGGGGTAGTATAAAAATTTTTAATAAATTTAGCTTTTTGTATTTACTCAATTGATCAGCTCCTTGCCAATCAATGTCAAATAGAACGTTTAAGCCGTTATCAGTAATTTGGTTTATTGAAGATTTTGAGGTCCCGTAGTAGTTATCAAAAATTTTTGCGTATTCATAAAATGATCCTTTGTCTATTAATTCATGAAACTTTTCCTTGCTGACAAAGTGATAATCTAAACCGTCTAGTTCGTTTGGTCTGGCTTTCCTGGTTGTGTGTGAAACGGATACTTTAAACGTATTATCGGACTCTTGAATTTTTTTTGATAGGGTGGTTTTTCCAGCCCCAGATGGAGAGGACAGAACTAGCATGAGAGGATTGTTGCTATTAGACATTAACTAAAAATAATTCTTAGTTACTTCTGCTCTCAATAAACTTTATAGCATCTCCAACAGTTAAAATTTTTTCTGCTTCGCTGTCCGATATCTCTGATCCAAATTCCTCTTCGAAAGCCATGACTAGTTCAACCGTATCTAAACTATCAGCTCCCAAATCGTCAATGAAACTTGCTTCATCGGTAACCTTCTGCTCGTCTACACCAAGGTGATCTGCGACGATCTTTTTAACTGTGGTACTTACATTTTTTGTCATTTAATATTTCCTTAAGAATGTTTTAAAATTGTTATTAAAGAATTTTATTTCTTTGTCAAGACATATACATTCCGCCATTAACATGGATTGTTTCTCCAGTAATGTATGACGCAGAATCAGAAGACAAAAAGGCAACACAATTTGAAACATCTTCTCCTGTACCAAGTTTTCCCATAGGGATCCTTGAGGTTAAAAATAACTTAACCTTTTCTGCTATATTCATGGTCATGTCTGACACTATAAATCCAGGAGAAACACAGTTAACTGTTATATTTTTTTTCGCATATTCAATGGCTAAACTTTTTGACATTCCAACTATACCTGCTTTAGAAGCAGAGTAATTTGCCTGACCCAGATTTCCGGTATGACCTACTATTGATGTAATATTTATTACTCTTCCAAATTTATTTTTTAACATACTTTTAATAGCGTACTTAGACAATAGGAAAGTAGATGTTAAATTTATATCTATTACTTTTTTCCATTCCTCATCTTTCATTCTTAAAGATAAGTTATCAACATTTACTCCTGCATTGTTGACCAAAATATCTAACCCTCCCAATTCCGATGCTGAAGCATCAATAAATTCTTCAATTGCTAAATGTTCGGATATATTAAACTTTTTGATTTTAATGGTTGGATGATCTTTTTTTATAGAATCTAGCTTTTCAGATTTTGTTCCAGTGCCGAGAACAGTTCCTCCAAGAGAAACAAATTTTTTTACAAGCGCTCTACCAATTCCTCCGGTGGCACCTGTTATCAAAATTTTTTTATTTTTAAAATCAATCATTTAAAATTTTTAATTTCCTCTATTGTATTTATACTTTTAGACAAAACTTTGTCATCTATTCTTTTAATAAGTCCAGATAGCACTTTTCCGGGTCCAATTTCAATAAATTCATTTACCCTATTTTGTATCATATATAATACACTTTCTCTCCATCTTACTCTTGAAACAATCTGTTTGACTAAAAGATTTTTAATTTCATCAGAGTTGTCAGTTTCTTTAGCTGTAACATTCGCAACTAAACTTATTTCGGGTTTTTTAAAAGATGTATTTTTTATTTTTGAGTCCATTTTTTCAGCTGCAGATTTCATTAATGAACAATGAAATGGAGCGCTTACTGGTAAAAAAATTGATTTTTTTTTCATTTTTTTTAGAGTCATGTTCATTTCGTTTATAGCTTTAACGTGTCCACTTAAAATAATTTGACCTTCTGAATTATCATTTGCTATTTCACATACTCCAAAATCAGTGGTTAGTTTTTGAACCAGTTTTTCTAATTCATCAAGTTTTATTCCCATTACAGCCAGCATGGCGCCGGTTCCTTCTGGAACTGCTTCCTGCATAGATTTGCCCCTCTCGTGCAAAAGATACAACGCATCTAGAAAACTTAATGAGTTAGAACAAACAAGAGCGCTATATTCTCCTAAAGAGTGCCCTGCAAAAAATTTAACCTCTTTATTTACATCAATATTAAATTCCTCTTTAATTAATTTAAAAATAGAATAACTGATTGTTAAAATAGCTGGTTGTGTATTTTTGGTTAATTTGAGTTCATTCTCAGGGCCTTCTAGGATTATTTGTGAAAGTTTGAAATTCAGTTTCTCATCTGCTTGCTTAAAAATTTTTTTTACCAAATTATAATTTTTAAAAAGATCCCTTCCCATCCCTACAAATTGTGACCCCTGACCAGGAAATAATAGTGCTTTCATTTTAATTTTATTGGTTAATTCCTATTATTACTATTGTCTAAACAAAATTTAAATAGTATAAGACGCAACTTAATCAAAAATGAGTTTTTATGAACATACATTTGTTGGGAAACAAGACATCTCTGATAAAGATGTTAACAACATTATTAATGAATGTTCAGAAATAATAAAAAAATCAGGTAAATTACTCAAGACTGAAAAGTGGGGGGTATTAAATCTCTCACGTAAAATAAGTAAAAATAGAAAAGGTATATTTGTTCATTTTAAATTTGAGTCTAATAGCGATGTTGTTAAAGACATTGAAAAAAAACTTTCAATCGAAAATAAAGTAATACGCTATCTTACGGTAAAATATAAGAAACTCGACCTAAAAAAGAATTATTTTGAGGAGAATAAAAAATTTAATGAGAAGAGATAAAAAGAAAAAAAGAGGTGATAAATTTGGAGGGCCAAATAAACTTAGTCTGTTTAAAAAACCTGAGATGAGATTTAAAAGAAGTTGCCCTCTATCAAATAAAGATTCTCCAGAAATTGATTATAAAAATTTAAGACTTTTAAGGAAATATATATCTGATACTGGTAAAATCTTACCGTCAAGAATTACATCTGTAAGCCAAAATAAACAAAGAACTTTGTCCCTGGCTATTAAAAGGGCAAAGTTTTTAGGATTAGTTTAAATGAACGTAATATTGTTAGAAAATATTAGAAATTTAGGAAAAATGGGAGACATTGTTAAAGTAAAAGATGGCTATGGCAGAAATTTTCTCCTTAAAACTGGTAAAGCTTTAAGAGCAGATGATGAAAATAAAGCCTTGTTTAAGAAAAAAAAAGAGGAAATTAGTAAAAAAAATGTGGAACAAAAGAAAAATGCAAAGAAGATATTTGATAAGATAAAGGGCAAAAAATTAATTTTTAAAAAAGAAACCAAAGAAAATGGCGACTTGTTTGCGTCTATAAAGCCAAAAGAAATTTCGATTTATTTGTCTGAAAAATTTAAAGAGACAATCCATCCATCTCAGATAGATTTAAAAAAAGAGATCAAAAAAACAGGAGACTACTCCTTAACTTTAAATCTTCATTCGGAAGTCATAGCAGAATTGCATGCCTTGGTTGAAAAAAAGGAAGCTAAGTAAACCACTTTTTCCACAGTTCAAAAAAAAAGTTGATAACTTTTGTTTTTAAAAAAAACTTTTGGTGAGATAAAATCCTGTTATTAATGGAAAATCTCAAAATAGATACATTTAAACAAGAGAAGAAATTGCCTTCAAATATTGATGCTGAACAAGCTCTATTAGGATCAGTTTTGGTTAATAATGACATAATCGATGAAGTGGCAAATATTATAAATTTTAAAGAATTCTATGACCCAATCCATTCAAAAATTTATAATATGATTGAAAAGCTGCACAACAAAGGAATGATTGCAAATCCGATCACTTTAAAAACGCCTTTTGAAAAAGACGAAAGTCTTTCTGAAGTTGGCGGAACTGAATATCTAGTAAAACTAACTCGTTTTTCTTCATCTACCAAACAGTCAATTGATTATGCAAAAATTATACATGAAAAATACGTCAAAAGAGAATTAGTTAAAATATCTGAAAATCTATCAGAAGATGCAGTTGATGAGAAAGAAGATAGAACTGGAGAAGATATAATTCAGGATACAGAAAAATTATTATTTGATCTGGCTGAAAGAGGTACTTTTAATCAGTCTTTTTTAAAATTTGACCAAGCTCTTGATCAAACAATCGAAATGGCAACAAATGCAATGAAGAGTGATCAGGGAATTGTTGGTATCCCAACTGGACTAAATGATTTAGATGAGAGACTTGGGGGCCTACATAAATCTGATTTAGTAATAATTGCCGGTCGACCATCTATGGGTAAAACTGCATTAGCTACTAATATAGCGTATTATGCAGCAAAGAAAATCTTAGATAATAACGAAAAAAATTCAATAGCTTTTTTTTCTTTAGAAATGTCATCAGAACAACTTGCAACAAGAATAATATCTGAACAATCAAGAATAAAATCAAATGATATTAGAAGAGGTAAAGTTACAGAAGAAGAATTTAATAGACTTATTGAAACCTCAAGAAATATTCACGAACTCCCTTTAGTCATTGATGAAACTCCGGCTATAACAATTGCGACCTTATCGAATAGAGCAAGAAGAATTAAAAGATTGTTTGGATTAAATTTAATAGTAGTGGATTATATTCAATTAATGACGACAGGATCTAAAAGATATGATGGTAGGGTCCAGGAAATCTCTGAAATAACTCAAGGGCTTAAAGCTTTGGCAAAAGAACTTGGTGTTCCTGTTTTGGCTTTGTCACAGTTATCAAGAGCTGTAGAACAAAGGGATGACAAAAAACCTCAGCTTTCAGACTTGAGGGAGTCTGGGTCAATTGAGCAAGATGCTGACGTTGTTATGTTTGTTTTTAGAGAAGAGTATTATTTAGAGCGTAAAGAACCTAAGCTAGGAACTATCGAACATGCCGAATGGCAGTCCAAGATGAACGAAGTTATTGGTGCGGCAGATATAATAATCGGTAAGCAAAGGCATGGTCCAACTGGCAATGTTAAGGTAGAATTTGAGGGTATTTACACTAAATTCAAGGATGCCAACAAAACTAGTTAAAAATAAGTAATTTTAAATTATCTTTTTTTGAGCTATATCTGAAAAAAGTGACCCTTTCTAATTTATACAAAAATAACGTAATCGGAAAACCTAAATTTACATTACTAATACTAATCTTAATACTTTTAAGTTTTGGTTATTTTACAAAAAGTTTTCAACTTGATGCTTCCTCAGATACATTGCTATTAGAAAATGATCCAGATTTAAAATATTTAAGAGAGGTAAATAGTAAATATGGATCTAAGGATTTTTTAGTTCTTACTTATACTCCAAAAAATGAACTGCTGTCCTCTGATACAATCAAAAATCTCAGAAAATTAAAAAATGACTTATCCAATCTTGAGTGGGCAAGCAATGTAATAACTATTTTAGATGTTCCTCTATTAAAAAATAATGACGAACCTTTGACTGAAAGAATTAAAAATTACAAAACTTTATCTAGTGAAGATGTAAATCTTGAAAGAGGGTATGATGAAATTATAAATAGCCCAATTTATAGAAATTTCGTAATTAGCGAAGACGGAAAAACTACAGGTATAATAGTTTATATCAAGCCTGATAAAAAATTATCTGAGTTTATTGAAGGAAAAAATGATTATTTGAATAAAAAATATAATGATGAATTATCATCGGAAGAAAAAAAAGAGTTTAAAAAATTTTCTAAGGAATATGATGTTTACAAAAAACTATATAATAAAAGAAATCATAAGAATATATTAGAGATCAGAGAATTAATAAATCAATATCAGAATATTGGCCCAACTCCTCCCAAGATATATCTTGGTGGCATACCAATGATCGCCGACGACATGATGACTTTCATAAAAAATGATATTGTAGTTTTTGGTGTTGGAGTTTTTCTTTTTATTATTTTTACTCTCTGGTTTGTTTTTAGAAGTTTGCTTTGGGTATTTGTACCTCTCTTAAGTTGCTTTTTTTCAGTAACTATAATGGTTGGTTTTTTAGGATTGGTTGGTTGGAAAGTTACTGTAATATCATCAAATTTTATTGCCCTAATGCTGATACTTACCATGGCAATGAATATTCACATGAGTGTAAGATATTTACAATTTAGAAAAGAAAATCCAAAAGTAGAAAATAGTCAGGCTTTAAATTGGACTGCTGGTAAAATGTTTTGGCCAATTCTTTATACTGTGCTCACAACTATTTGCGCTTTTTTATCTTTAATATTTAGTGAAATAAAACCTATCATAGATTTTGGCTGGATGATGACTGTAGGATTGCTAGTTTCAATGACCGTCACTTTTACTTTGCTTCCAGCAATTTTAAATATTTTAAGCAGCAAAAATTCGAACTTACGGGAAGAGAAGAAATCAAAAATTACCTCTTTTTTAAGCAAGGTTGCACAAAAAAATACTAAAACAATTTTTACATCAGCAATAGTAGTTATATTTATTAGTATTTATGGAATAACTAAGCTTGAAGTAGAAAATAGTTTTATAAATTATTTTGATAAAGATACTGAAATTTATAAGGGGATGAAATTAATTGATGAGAGTCTTGGAGGAACAACTCCTCTTGATGTAATAGTAAAATTTCCTAAAAAAGAAAAGGATGACTCAGATGAAGAATGGGGAGATGAAGAAACAGATGATGAGAAGTATTGGTTTTCAAGAAATAAGATAGACAGAATTACTAAAGTACATGATTATTTACATAATTTAGATTCAGTAGGTAAGGTCATATCCTTCGCTTCAATGGTGAGAGTTGCGGAAGATCTTAATGACGGAAAAAAACTTCAGGGATTAGAAATGGGAGTTTTATACACAAAGATACCGGACGAAATTAAAAAAGAAATTATAGATCCATATATCTCTATAAAAAATGATGAAGCAAGAATAAGTTTGAGAGTTCTAGACTCAAAAGATGATCTTAGAAGGAACGATTTAATAAGAAAAATTAACTATGATTTAGAAAATAAATTAGGTCTTAAAAAAGAAGAGTTTAAGCTAGCTGGTGTTTTGATTTTATTTAACAATCTTTTGCAAAGCTTATTTAAATCCCAAATATTAACTTTGGGCGTTGTGATGGCTGGTATAACGCTAATGTTTTTAATTTTGTTTAGAAATATTACTTTGTCTTTAATTGGAGTTGTCCCTAATTTTATGGCTGCATTTTTAATTCTAGGTATTATTGGTTTATTGGGAATACCACTTGATATGATGACAATAACTATTGCGGCAATAACAATTGGTATAGCTGTCGATAATAGTATTCATTACATTTATAGGTTTAGAGAAGAATTTAAAAAAATTAAAGACTACAATAAAACTTTAGAAAAGTGTCATGATACCGTTGGCGTTGCTATATTGAATACTTCAGTAACAATAGTTTTTGGTTTCTCAATATTGGTTCTGTCGAATTTTATACCAACTATTTATTTTGGCGTTTTTACTGGAATTGCCATGTTACTTGCAATGATTTCAGTTTTAACCCTGCTTCCAAAATTAATCTTAACTTTTAAGCCATTTAAAAATGGATAGTTTAATATCTTTTGTAAAAGAAAATGTTGTTTTATTTGATATAATTTTTATAATTTTCATAACCTACTTTTCTATTCAATGTTTTGCTAAAGGTTTTTTTATAAGCTTAATTTCATTTTTAAAGTGGGTTTTAGCTCTAGTAATTACAATAATTTTAGTTCCAAAGTTAGAACCTTATGTTTCAGATTATATTAATAACGATTACATTACTGGGATAGGCTTAGGAATAGCGGTTTATATAATAACATTATTTGTTTTGATTCTTGCTGGAAAATCCCTTGGTCGTCTTTTTTCTTACACAGGTATGGGATCAGTAGATAAAGTTTTTGGATTTTTCTTTGGTATTTTTAAAGGTTATATTTTTGTTGTGTGTATCTTTTCAATCGTTAATTGGTTTTATTCATACGAAAAATGGGATATGTCTTTAAAAAATTCATATTTTTTTTCAATAACTGAAAAAGGAAGTAAATTATTAATAGAAGAATTTCCTCAAAGAAAAGATATTAAAAAT
>MDTA01092684.1_pt1 | contig 15535 bp, 14 predicted proteins | sample 811151 | NCBI WGS metagenome assembly MDTA01 (sample SAMN05326648, study PRJNA326480) | marine metagenome | isolation source: seawater | place: Indian Ocean: South | collected 2010 | reverse complement strand
TTTAAAGTAGATGATTTTTTAAAAGTTCCAGAGCCACTAATTCAAAAAGAATTTTCAAGAATAATGAGTTTAAAAGATGGTACAAAAAAAATGAGTAAATCTGAAGTATCAGATTTAAGTAGAATTAATCTAACTGATGATAAAGATTTAATTATGAACAAAATTAAGAAATCAAAGACTGATACATTACCACTTCCTTCAAATTTAGTTGAATTGGATACAAGACCTGAAGCAAAAAATCTTTTAGGCATATATTCAAGTTTAACAAACTCAACATTTGAAAAAACAATTAATGAATTTAGTGGAAAAAATTTTTCTGAATTTAAGGAAAAACTTTCGGAAGTTATGATTGAAAAAATTAATCCAATTTCAAATAAAATTAGAAAACTAATTAGTGAAAAAGAATACTTGGATAAGATTCTAGGTGAAGGCTGTGAGAAAGCGAATGATTATGCATCAAAAAAATTAAAAAAAATGCATGAAATTATAGGTTTTAAATAAAATTTATTAAAGCAGTTCCATTTTTACAATTTTTGGCTATACAGTATATATGTTTGTTCAAACTGAAGTGACACCAAATCCTAATTCATTGAAATTTTTGCCAGGCAAAATTGTTTCAAATGGGGGGTCTTTTGAAATTACAAAAAAAGATGACGTAAAAAACGAATTGATAAGAAATTTAATGTCAATTAATGGTGTTGAGGGAATTTTTTTAAGTAAGGATTTTATCTCCATCAATAAATACGACGAAACATCGTGGGATGAAATTAAACATATAGTTGTCTCTTTGATAAATGATTTTTATTCCAGTGGAAAAGAATGTGTAATTGAAAAGAGTCCTTTTGAGACAGAGGAAAATCTTGGAGAAATAGAAAAAAAAATTGTTAAAATTTTAGATCAAAAAATAAGACCAGCAGTTGCAAAAGATGGTGGGGATATTAAATTTAAAGAATTTAAGGATGGAGTAGTTATGGTTCAGTTGCAAGGTAGTTGCTCTGGGTGTCCAAGCTCTACAATGACGCTTAAACAAGGAGTTCAAAATCTTCTGTGTCATTATTTGCCAGAAGTTAAAGAAGTAGTAGCAGTTTAATTATGCAAAGAATATTTAAAAAAAGAAAAAATAAAGTTTTAGAAACTATCGATAATAATAATCTTGGATCTATTGCTAGAACATTTTTAAGTAGTATCGTTGTTATTTTTATATTTTATTCATTACCTTTAGTAATTGATTTTGCTAATGACAATATTTTAAACACTAAAGAGTTTAGAAATAACTCTAAAACTGTATTGGCATATACATTGGATAAAAAAAAAAGTGGGTCTTTAGATATTAATGAGGAATTTGATGAGAGGGATTTGCTGGTAGATATCTATACCTTGAATGATAAAGAGACTGATGCAATAAGATTGGACGCTTCAACAATAAAACAGCTTTATGAAGATACGGATTACAAATTAGATGATATAAGGAGAAATAAATTAGTTAAACCAATTGCATTAGACTCATTCCCTCGCGAAATTAAAATGATTGAAAATGTTAAAAAAAGAAAAGATTTTTTTATACAAATAGTACTCCCTTTAATATTGCAGGAAAATAATAATATAAGAATAGATAGAAACAGACTATTTAGTATAATAAATAAAAGTAAAAATACTGCTTTAGAAAAAAAATGGCTTGATAAGAAATACAAACAATATGGCATCCCTTCAAAGGATCTATCTACTCTTAAAATAAGGATGGATGAAATACCAGTATCTTTGGCTTTAGCGCAAGCAGCAAAAGAAACAGGATGGGGAACTTCAAGATTTGCTCAAGAGGGGAACGCACTCTTCGGTCAATGGACTTGGTCAGGTGATGGATTAAAACCAAAAGAGGCTGATGAAAATGAGGGACATAAAGTGATGAAGTTTAATGTCTTACAAGCATCTGTAAGAGCTTATCAAAGAAATTTAAATACTCATAAAACATACAGAGAGTTTAGATTGGCAAGAGCACAATTAAGAGATGAAGGCAAGCCTTTGGATAGTTTTATTCTTGCACAGTTTTTAGATGAGTATGCAGAGACAGGTCAAGAATATGTAAAAATTTTAAGAAAGATTATTGATCAAAATAATTTAAAAGATTTTGATAATGCAAAACTTTTACCTTCTAGTATGGAGTTGGAGAGCTTAATCTAATTATCTGTTATTATAAACTGTGTTCCAAACCATCTCCATTTTCTATTATCATTCAATGAACAATTAATCCTCCCTCTTCTTGGAAGGAATGGTTCTCTAAATTTAATAATTAAAATATTCTCAGTTATGGTTATGTTTGATTTTTCCCATTTGTCACCTTCATTAGAATAGCAATTTATATTTTTGATATTATTTTGATTTTCAAAAAATTCTACAGAAAATTTAGGAGGATTATTTGATTTATTTAGTTTTTTTTCTTTTGGTAATAATTCCTTATACTCTAGAGGATAAGTTTTTATAATAGAAGTAAATCTTTCTAATTCACCATAGTTTTCATTAATTGGAAATCTAGGTAATTGAAATATTTCTTTATTAACATCAATTACTCCTGAGTGTTGTCCAAAAGCATATGAAAAATTCTTTGAAATATAATTTCTCATAAATTCAGAGTATTCTCCAAAGGGATAAGAAAACAAATCTGGCACATATCCTATTTTTTCTTTAAAAATTTTGTCAGCTATCTCTATATCCTTGATAAAATCTTTATCACTCACATCAATTAAATATTCATGTGAATGAGAATGGTGTCCTATTACTGCAAAGTTTTCATTTTGAATTTCTATAATTTGGTCCCAAGACATATATCCATTATTGCCAACAGGCTCAGTTGAGACAAATAAGATAAAAGGTATTTTATTTTTTTTAAAAAAAGGCCATGCAATTTCATAAAAAGACTTAAAGGCATCATCTATTGTTAGAAGTATCTTCTTTTTTGTTTTTGGAATATAAAAATTTTTTTTAAAATCTTCTGGATGTATAAATTCATAATTCAAGTCTTTGATTAATTTTACATGTTTTAAAAAAACTTCCATCTTTATATTTGTGGAGGGATATTTATTCTCATCAAATCGATGGTACATTATTGACAATACCCCCTCATCTGCTGAAAATTGTTTGATATTACTATCTTCTGCTTTACAATTTATGATTAATAAAAAAAATATTATGAATAATTTAATAATTGATGCCACAAAAGAAAAAATATTTTTAGTGCTCATTAAGAATGAAAATATTTATAGTGCTAGTTACGAAAATAGTAAAACTAATTATGAAAAATTAACAATTTTAATTAATGATCTTATTAAATCTCATCATTTAACACTAGGTGAAATTTCAAAAATGTATGTTAATCGTGGTCCAGGCAGTTTTGCAGGAATTAGAAATTCTCTAGCTGTGGTAAAAGCAATATTTGTTGCCAAAAAAATTGACTATTATTGCTTTAGTTTTGATGATTTTGGCAATCTACACGATAATAGGTATGAAAATATTCCCAATCTATGCGATAAATTTAAGATTAAAAAAAATTTGATTAATCCAATTTATATAAGATAAAATTAATTATGTCAGAAACAATAGTAGCAAAGTGCCTTTCTAAAGGAGTAAAATTAACTGATCAAAGAAAAATAATTGCAAAAGTCATGTCGGAGTCATCTGATCATCCAGATGTAGATGAACTTTATAACCGCGTTTCTAAAATTGATCCTAAAATAAGCATAGCTACAGTTTATAGAACTGTGAAATTGTTTGAAGAGTCTGGAATTTTAACAAAGCATGAATTTAAAGGCGGCAAAGCGAGATATGAAGAATTAAATGAAGGACATCATGATAATTTAATTGATGTAAAGTCAGGAGAAATAATCGAGTTTGTTGATGAGGAAATAGAAAAGTTACAAAAGAAAGTAGCAGACAAATATGGATATACTTTAGTTGATCATAAATTAGAACTTTATGGTATAAAAAAAAATTCTAAAGAATAATAATGTTTCAAAAAATTTTTATTAAAACTTTTGGTTGTCAGATGAATGAGTATGACTCTAATAGAATATATGATTCTGTTAAAAAAATTGGTTATAAGAAAACACAAAATTATGAAGAAGCTGATTGCTACTTATTAAACACTTGTCATATTAGAGATAAAGCAAAACAAAAAGTTTATCATGAAATTGGTAGAGTAAAGAAAATATTTAGATCGAAAAATAAACCTTTAGTAATAATTGTTGGTTGTGTAGCTCAAGCAGAGCATGAAGAAATGTTCAAAAGAGAACCTTACATAGACTTAATATTAGGACCACAATCATACCATAAAATTAACGATGTCATTCTTGATTATAAATACAGGAGAAAAAAACAAGAAGAGACCAATTTTGATGCAATTAAAAAATTTGAATATTTTAATAAAATTAAAAATCAGGATAAAAAAATCTCTTCATTTTTAACAATTCAGGAGGGTTGTGATAAGTTTTGTCATTTTTGTGTAGTGCCTTATACAAGGGGACCTGAATACTCTAGGCCATTTAATCACATCATGGAAGAGGCTAAACAATTGGTTGATAATGGCTCGAAAGAAATCATACTTTTAGGACAGAACGTAAATGCTTATAATTATGAAAAGTTACGTTTGTCAAATTTAATTACTGAGATTGAAAAAATCTCTGGATTAGAACGTATACGTTATACAACATCTCACCCGAAAGATATGACAGATGATTTGATTGATATTTACAAAGATACAAAAAAATTAATGCCGTTAGTACATCTACCCGTTCAAAGTGGATCGGATAAAATTTTGAATTTAATGAACAGAAAACATACTATTAAAAATTACTTAGAAATATTTAATAAACTAAAAAAAATTAATTCTAATATTGAGTTTTCGAGTGATTTTATTATTGCTTATCCAGGTGAGGATAATAAGGATTTTAAAGATACTATTAAACTTATAGATGAAATAAAATTCATAAATTCATTTTCATTTATTTTTAGTCCAAGACCAGGAACAAATGCATCAGAATTAACTTTAATAGATAAAAAAAGATCAATGGAAAGATTAGAAATAGTTCAGGAAAAATTATTTAATAATCAAATAAATATGAATAGATCATTGGAAAGTAAGATAATTAATGTATTGGTCGAGAATAGAACAGATGATAAAACTAAACTTTTTGGAAGATCTGAACACATGACATCAGTTTTATTTAGTGGTAATGATGAATTAATTGGAAAAATTGTGAAAGTTAAAATTCAAAACAGCAATCAAAATACATTGTTTGGTAAGGCTGTTGAACAATCAAATCAAATGGTAGCTTAAAAAATTGAGCATAATTTCAAAAAAAAATTTTGATAATAATTTAAAGTTTGTATATTCTGAGAACAATACTCTAAGTGTAATTTTCCATAATAATGATCTACTAATGGGAGTTGTTGGTGAATTTAATAAAAATTTAAAGGAATTAGAAAAAATTACAAATTCAAATTTATATTCACGAGGTAATTCTATTTTAATTAAATCAACACCTGATAAAAATGAAATAATTAAAAATGCTATTCAGTTTTTGACTAATCAATTTATTAATAATGGAAATATAGAAAATAAAGACATATTATCGTCCATAGATAAATTTATGATTGATGAAAAAGTAAAAAATCAAAATGTTACAGATATTATTAAAACACCAAAAAAATCAATAATTCCAAGATCAGAAAAACAAAAAGAATACGTAAGGGCATTAAGACAGAGCGATATTGTAATATCTGCAGGTCCAGCCGGAACAGGAAAAACTTTCCTAGCTGTTGCAGTTGGCTTAACAATGTTACTTGAAAAAAAAATAGAAAGAATAATATTATCAAGACCCGCTGTTGAGGCTGGCGAAAGATTAGGTTTTTTACCAGTCGATATGAAAGAAAAAGTGGATCCTTATCTAAGACCTCTTTATGATTCTTTGTACGATTTATTTCATTTTGAAAAAATTCAAAGGATGATTGAAATTGGCGATATTGAGATAGCTCCTTTAGCATTTATGCGTGGGAGAACTTTGAAAAATTCTTTTGCAATTTTAGATGAAGCTCAAAACGCTTCAGATACACAAATAAAAATGTTTCTTACAAGAATTGGAGAAAATTCAAAAATAGTTGTTAATGGAGATCCATCACAAATAGATTTACCAAATAAAAATATGTCTGGTCTAGATAGATCTAAAAAATTACTTTCTCATTTAAATGAAATATCCGTGATAGATTTTGATCATTCTGATGTTGTTAGACATCCCCTGGTGTCTAAGATTGTTAAAGCATATAGCAATCATAATGATTAGTATAGAAGTTGTATCTGAGGATAGAAACTGGTCAAAAAAGATAAAAAGAGCAGATGTTTTTTTTGAGTCAGTATGTAGATCATTTCCAAAAAAATACCAGTTTTTAAATAAAAAAATTAATCTTACATTATTATTATCTAACAATAGGAGTATTAGGAAATTAAATAAAAAATTTAGAAACAAAGATAAACCAACTGATATATTGTCATTTCCATTTGAGAAAAAAGTAAAATTAAAAAATAAATTATATTTAGGCGATATTATTATTAGCTATAATTTTATGAATAAGCCAAAAAATCAAAAAATAAATTTGTTTAAAGACAAGGCCGTTAGAATATTTATTCATGGATTTTTGCACTTATTAGGCTTTAACCATGTTAATGTTAGAGATTATAAAAAAATGTTTAAAGAAGAAAAAAAAATTTATCAGTCAGTGATTAAAAAAATTAATTAAATTGAAAAAAAAAATTTATTTAGAATTCTTATTTTTGTTAATTATTGGTGCCTTAACTTCTTTAAGTTTGCCACCGTATAATTTTTTGGTAATCAATTTTGCTACTCTTAGTTTATTTTTTATATATATTTTTCAGAAAAAAAAAAAAAGTAATAAAGAAAATAAGTTCTTATATGGTTGGTTATTTGGGTTTGGGTATTTTTCAACTAACTTATATTGGATTACTATTTCATTAACATTTGATGAAAATTTTAATTTTTTGATACCAATAACTTTAATTATAATTCCCTCATTTTTTGCGGTTTTTTATGGTTTAGCAACTTATTTCTTTTTTTTAGTTAAAATAAAGAATCCCATTAGTAATTTATTTTTATTTTCTCTTTTACTTGGACTATTAGAATTTTTGAGAGGAAATATATTAACTGGTTTTCCATGGAACTTAATTGCATACAGTTTTTCAGAAAAACTAGAAATATTACAAATAATATCATTTATTGGTACATATGGTTTCAATATCTTGTGTATATCTTTCTTTATTAGTCCTGCTATTTTTATTTTAAGAGAAAATAGAAAAGAAATTTTAGTTTGTATATTTTTCTTATTATCACCAATATTTTTATTCATTATTGGATCTTCTAAAATAGAATCTTTTCAATCATCTGAAGTTACTAAAAATGATTATATAATTAGAGCAATTGGATCAAAAATAAGTCTAGAAAGATTTTACGAAAATTCTAGTACTACAGATGTTATCAATGAGTTAGTTAAATTAAGTCAACCTGAATCTAATGTAAAAACAATTTTTATATGGCCAGAGGGCATAATACCAAACACCAATCAACTAGAAATAAAAAAATTTCAATCTTTATTTGATGTAAAATTTAATGAAAACCACTTATTAGTCATTGGCATAAATAGTTATAAAAAACATAAAGATGAAAACAAATTCTTTAACACTCTTTCAATCTATGACCATAAACTAAACCTAATTAGTGATTATAAAAAAATAAAACTCGTTCCTTTTGGAGAGTTTTTACCGTTTGAAAAAGTTTTGCGAAAAATTGGATTAAAATCTTTAACTAATAATTATCAGTCTTTTAGTTCAGGAGAGTCAAGAAATACAATTTTAATTAATGAAGACAATTTCAATCTAAAAATTTTACCTTTAATTTGTTATGAGATAATTTATTCGGGAAATATTTTTAATAACTCAAATTTTGACTATATATTAAATGTTTCAGAAGATGGATGGTTTGGCAATTCGATTGGACCTTTTCAACATTTTGCACACAGTATTTTCAGAGCTATTGAAAATGGCAAATATTTAATTAGGTCTGCTAATAATGGAATTTCTGCAACAATTAATCCTGTAGGCTTTGTAGAAAAAAAAATAGAATTTGGCCAAACTGGTTATATAGATTTTTATGAAACAAGAGATTTAAATCAAACTTTGTTTTCTAAATATGGTAATAAAATGTTTTTAATTATCATTTTGTTATATATTTTTTTGATATTTTCATTTAATAGAAATTCTTAATGAGTAATTTAAAAAATTATCTTTTTACAAGCGAGTCTGTTTCTGAAGGTCATCCAGATAAGGTTTCTGATAGAATTTCTGATATGGTTGTAGATAGTTATCTGAATAATGACCCGTTCTCAAGAGTAGCATGTGAGACGTTAACTACAACTAATAAAGTTGTAATTGCTGGTGAGGTGAGAGGCCCTGAAATCAAGAAAGATGAATTAATCCAAAAAGTGAGAGATTGTATTAAAGATATAGGCTATGACCAAGATGGTTTTTCCTGGAAGGAAACAACAAAAATAGAAAGTCATTTACATTCCCAATCAGCAGATATAGCGATGGGAGTAGACTCTTCAGGCAACAAAGATGAAGGTGCAGGAGATCAAGGGATCATGTTTGGATTTGCATGTAATGAGACAGACGAACTGATGCCAGCGCCAATTTATTATTCACATAAAATTTTAAGATTGATGGCTGAGGACAGAAAATCAGGAAAGTTAAAAAACATAGAACCAGACTCAAAAAGCCAAGTGACTTTTGAATATGAAAATGGAAAACCTACAAAAGTAAAATCTGTTGTTATATCTTCTCAACACTCAGCTGATATTGATCAAACAAAAGTTAGAGAGTTACTAAGACCTTACATGTTGAATTCAATACCTAAAAAATTTTTGGATGGATTTAATGAAAATGAGTTTTATGTTAATCCAACTGGAAACTTTGTTATAGGTGGACCTGATGGTGATTGTGGCTTGACAGGCAGAAAAATCATTGTTGACACTTACGGTGGTGCTGCTCCTCATGGTGGGGGTGCTTTTTCAGGTAAAGATCCAACTAAGGTTGACAGATCAGCTGCTTATGCTTCAAGATATATAGCTAAAAATGTTGTTGCATCAAAAATTGCTAATAAGTGTTTGATACAACTTGCATATGCAATTGGGGTATCCAAACCACTTTCAATTTATGTAAATTTATTTGATGATGATATCGAAAAAAACAAATTTGTTGAAGATAAGATAAAAGAAAATTTTGATTTGAGTCCAAGAGGAATTAGAGAAATGTTAAGTCTTAATAAACCAATCTATCAAAAGACAGCAGCTTATGGTCATTTTGGAAGGAAGCCTGAAAGTGATGGAGCGTTTTCATGGGAAAATACTGATAAAATTAGTGTTTTTTTAAAATAGTTTTTATTGAATTAAAAAAAAACTTTAATATATTAACTCGACATTGCAAATTTTCATAAATGGGCGTTAGCCCATTTTTTTTTGGAGCAATTTATTTATGTTAAATAAACGAGCGGATAAATTAGAACTACTTAGAATTGCTGAAGCAGTAGCTTTAGAAAAATCTATCGATAAAGAATTAATCATTAGTTCAATGGAAACCGGTATTGCAAAAGCTGCAAAGTCTAAATTTGGTCAAGATAATGAAATAAAAGTTTTAATAAATAGAGAAAACGGTGATATCGAACTTTTTAGAAAATTAGTTATCTCTGAAAATCCTGAAAACACCAATACTGAGATTAAACTTGAAGACGCAATATCACTTAATGAAATAAACAAAGAAAAAAAGATAGGAGATGAAGTTTTACAACCTCTTCCATCTTTTGATTTTGGAAGAATAGCCGCTCAAACTGCAAAACAAGTTATTAATACAAATGTAAGAGAGGCTGAAAGAGAAAGACAGTTTAATGATTTTATTGATAAGAAGGACACTATTTTAAGTGGAATTGTAAAAAGGTTAGAATTTGGGAATGTGATAGTTGATCTTGGTAGAACAGAAGCAATTATCCAAAAAAATGAAATGATACCAAGAGAAAATGTAAAAGCGGGAGATCGGGTTAAAGCTTATTGTAGCGATGTAAGAAGGGAGCCTAGGGGTCAACAAATTTTTTTATCTAGAGCTCATCCTAAGTTTATGGAAAAATTATTTGTCCAAGAAGTTCCAGAGATTTATGATGGACTGATTGAGATTAAATCTTCATCTAGAGACCCTGGAAGTAGAGCAAAAATATGTGTAAAAGCTGTAGATACTTCTTTAGACCCTGTTGGTGCTTGTGTGGGTATGAGAGGCTCAAGAGTACAAGCAGTGGTAAATGAACTCCAAGGAGAAAAAATTGATATTGTAAATTGGTCTGAAGATCCAGCTGTACTAGTTTCAAATGCATTATCTCCTGCTGAGGTTCAAAGAGTTAATGTTGATGTGGAGAGAAAAAAATTAGATGTAATTCTTACAGAGGAAAACTTAAGTAAAGCAATTGGTAGAAGAGGACAAAATGTGAGATTAGCAACTAAATTACTTAATTATGAAATCAATATAATGACTGATGCTGAAGACTCTGAGAGAAGACAGTTGGAATTTAAAGAGAAAACAGAGAATTTTGTAAAAAACCTAGAATTGGATGAAACACTAGGACAATTACTGGTAGCTGAGGGTTTTTCAACTATTGATGATATCAAAGATAGTAAAGTAGAAAACTTAATGAAAATAGAGGGTATTGAAGAAGATACGGCAAAAGCATTAATTGAAAGAGCAAAAGAATTTTATGAAAAAGATCAAGAAGATATTTCTCAAAGGATTAAAGATCTTGGTCTTGAAGAGGCTTTAATTAATTTAAAAGGATTAACACCAGGCATGTTAGTTACTTTAGGTGAGCAAAAAATTTTAACACTTGAGGATTTTGCTGATCTAGCATCTGACGAACTAACAGGTGGATATGATGTGGTTAAAGGTGAAAGAGTAAAAATTCAAGGATATTTAGAGGATTTTGCTTTATCAAAGGACGAAGCAGATGGGTTGATTATGTCAGCAAGAAAAATAGTTTATAAAGATTGAGTGATGAAATATGGAGAGAAAAAAAACAAAATTAACTATCTCTGGTTCACCCAAAAAATCAATAAAAAATATTGAAATTGCTAGAACCCACGGAAAAAATTCAGTTTTAATTGAAAAATCAAAAAATAATTTCCAAAAAAAAGGAGGTTCTTTTAGAAGCTCTGGATCAAATTCAAGACAAAAACCCACTTCCTCATTGAATCGCGGCGCTTCATTTAAACCGTCTTTTGAGACTAAAACTCCACCAATAACTAATGATTTTGAGAAAAGGAAGCTTGCTGAACAAAGAGCTACTAAGAGATTAAAAGGAGACAGTGATAGTAAAAAAATAAAACTAGGAACAAAAAAAAGAGAGACTAAACTGACTGTCTCAAGAGCTTTAAGTGATGAAATTGAAGCTAGAGAAAGAAGCTTAGCATCTGTTAAAAGAGCAAGAGAAAAAGAGCAAAAAAATTTAAGTAAGAATGAGAACAAAGAAAATTTAAAACCCATTAAAAGAGATGTAAATATTCCTGAAGCTATAACAGTAAGGGAGCTTGCAAATAGGATGGCTGAACAATCAAGTAATGTAATCAAACACCTTTTTGGAATGGGTGTCACAGTTACTATTAACCAAACTCTAGCAGCTGATACTGCTGAATATTTAGTTAAAGAGTTTGGTCACAACCCTATACGTGAAGAAAAAGCTGAAGAAATAATTCAAAAAATAAAAGCTACTAGAGTAGAAAATTTGAAAAATAGACCACCTATAGTAACGGTCATGGGTCACGTTGATCATGGAAAAACCTCAGTTCTTGACGTATTAAGAAGCGCTAATGTTGTTTCAGGTGAGTATGGTGGAATAACTCAACATATCGGTGCTTATCAAATTGAAAGTCAATCAAATAAGTTAACTTTTATCGATACTCCTGGTCATGCAGCTTTTACAGAAATGAGAGCAAGAGGATCTAAATTGACAGACGTTGTAGTTTTAGTCGTTGCAGCAGATGACGGAGTTAAACCGCAAACAGTTGAGTCAATTAAACATGCAAAAGCAGCAAATGTTCCAATTGTTGTAGCAATAAATAAATGTGATTTACCAGAGGCAGATCCTCAAAAAATTAAGAATCAATTACTTGAATATGAATTGATAGCAGAAGATCTATCTGGTGATACATTAATGGTTGAAATTTCTGCAAAAACAAAATTAAATTTAGATAAACTAATAGAAGCTATAGTGCTACAAGCAGAAATTTTAGATTTAAAAACTGATTTTGATTCAAAAGCAACTGGAGTAGTTTTAGAATCAAAAATAGATGTTGGTAGAGGTCCTGTTGCAACTATAATTGTAACTACAGGTACTCTAAAAAAAGGTGACTTTTTTGTAAGTGGATTGAAGTGGGGAAAAATAAGAGCAATTATAAATGACAAAGGAAAAAATATGGCTGAAGCTCTTCCATCAACACCAGTAGAAATTTTAGGCATTAATGGTGCAGCTAAAGCAGGGGATGATTTTATAGTATTGGACAATGAAAAAGAAGCCAAAACGTTGAGTGAAAGTAGAGCAGAAGAAGCAAAAGTAGGAAAAAATCCATTGTCATTTGCAACTAAAGATTCAGCGTTTACTGATGAATCTGCAGAAGAGTTAAATCTAATAATCAAATCTGATGTGCATGGTTCATCAGAAGCTATTAAAAATGCGATAAGCCAAATAAAACATGATGAAGTAAAACCAAAAATCATTTTAGCAGACATTGGAATGGTTACAGAAACAGATGTAACTCTTGCCAAAGCATCAAATGCAACCCTTATTGCTTTTAATGTTAAACCAAGTAAAGAGGCAAAAAAACTAGCTGAAAATGAAAATATCAAAATTTCTTCATATAATATTATTTATGAAGTTTTGGATTATATTAAACAAAGGATGTCTGGTTTACTAGCACCTGATGTGCAAGAAACAATAATAGGTACAGCCCAGATTTTGGAGATTTTTAAGGTTTCAGGTGCAGGGAAGGTTGCTGGTTGTAAGGTCACAGAAGGTGAAATCTCAGGTACCTCAGATGTTAGATTAATAAGAGATGGGACAATTATATATACTGGAAAGGTAGGCACTTTATTTAGAGAAAAAAATCAAGTGAAACAGGTAAGCAATGGTCAGGAATGTGGAATTACGATAAAAGAATATATGGATTTTCAAAAAGATGACACAATAGAGGCATTTAATATAATCTCAAAAGAAAGAACAATCTAATGGCCGATAGAATAGGAAAATCAATTTCACAAAGACAATTAAGAGTTGGAGAAATGATTAAACAATCATTAAGTATGATTTTTATTAAAAACGAAGCTAAAGTTCCCAACTTAGAAACAAACACAATTACCGTTACAGAAGTAAAAATGAGCCAAGATTTGAAAGTTGCCAAAGCTTATGTGATGCCTTTAGGTGGAGAAAATGCTGACGAAATAATTAGTCAGCTTAAAGCGTATTCTTTTTTAATTAGAAAAATTTTATCAAAAAAAGTTTTTATGAAATTTTTACCTAAATTACTTTTTAGAAAAGATGAGTCTTTTGAATATGCAGAAAAAATAGAAAATTTAATCAAACAAACAAACAAGTAAGGAAAGTAAAGTATGAATATTAAGGCAAAAGAATTAGCAATTCATGACAAAGACACTGGATCATCAGAGATTCAGATTGCGTTGCTAACTGAGAAGATCGAAACTCTCTCAAAACACATTAAACAATACAAAAAAGATAAACACTCTTCAGTTGGATTGTTAAAAGCTGTAAATAAGAGAAAGAAATTATTAGAGTACTTGAAGAAAAATAAAATGGACTCTTATAAAAATGTACTGTCCAAATTGAATTTAAGAAAATAATAAGGATCAAGTTAGATAGAACGGAATGAAACGAAACGAAATGGAAATGAAATGTTTAAAGTATATAAGAAGGAAATAGAAGTAGCAGGAAAAAAGATAAGTTTAGAAACAGGTAAAGTAGCAAGACAAGCAGATGGTGCAATCATAGCCTCATGCGGTGAGACGGTTATTTTAGCAACAGTGGTAGGTGCAAAGAAAGTAAATCCAGATATGGATTATTTTCCATTATCTGTAAATTACCAAGAAAAATATTACGCAGGTGGAAAAATACCTGGCGGATATTTTAAAAGGGAAGCAAGACCAACTGAGAGCGAAACATTAATCTCAAGATTGATTGATAGACCGATCAGACCTTTGTTTCCTGATGAATTTAAAAATGAAGTTCAGCTGTTACCGACTGTTATTTCTTATGATAAAGAAAATCAACCAGACATTTTAGCAATTACTGCTTACTCTGCAGCACTCGCTATTTCAGGAATGCCGTTCATGGGTCCAGTGGGTGCTTCTAGAGTAGGTTTTGTGAATGGAAAATATATTCTTAACCCTTCAAAGTCAGAACTTGAAAAATCAAGCTTAGATCTTGTAGTAGCGGGAACAAAAGATGCTGTGTTGATGGTAGAGTCTGAGGCTAATGGTTTGACAGAAGAAGAAATGTTAAATGCTGTTAAATTTGGTCACGAAGGTTTTGTACCAGTTATTCAGATGATTGAAGAACTAGCAAAACAATGCAGAAAACCTGAATGGACAGTTGATAAAAAAGATTTATCAGAAGTTAAAAAAGTTTTAGAGGACTCTTTTACAGAAGATCTTAAAAAAGCTTTTGCAACAAGAGATAAACAGGATAGATCAAATCAAATTTCAGAAATCACTGATAAAGCTAAGAAATTATTTGAGGAGAATGAAAATTTTTCTGATTTAGATGTTAACTCTGAACTTAAAAATTTAGAGAAAAAAATAGTTCGAACAGATATTCTTAAAAATAAAAACAGAATTGATGGAAGAGGATTGTCAGATGTAAGACCTATTTCATGTGAGGTAGGTGTTTTGCCAAGAACTCATGGTTCTGCATTATTTACTAGAGGAGAAACACAAGCAATAGTCGTTGCTACTTTGGGAACTTCAGATGATGAACAAAGAGTTGAAAGTTTAGATGGTTTGCAAAGAGAAAGATTTATGCTTCATTATAATTTTCCTCCGTTTTCAGTTGGAGAAACTGGAAGAATAGGAACTGGCAGAAGAGAAATAGGACATGGAAAATTAGCTTGGAGAGCTATTCATTCTTCATTACCATCTAAAGAGGCTTTTCCCTATACTTTTAGGGTTGTATCTGAAATTACAGAGTCTAATGGTTCATCTTCGATGGCCACTGTTTGTGGAACATCATTAGCGTTAATGGATGCTGGTGTGCCAATTAAAGAACCAGTAGCAGGTATTGCAATGGGTCTAATTAAGGAGGGCGAAGATTTTAGTGTTTTATCAGATATCTTAGGAGATGAAGATCATTTAGGTGATATGGATTTTAAAGTAGCTGGAACT
>MDTA01201639.1_pt1 | contig 15536 bp, 16 predicted proteins | sample 811151 | NCBI WGS metagenome assembly MDTA01 (sample SAMN05326648, study PRJNA326480) | marine metagenome | isolation source: seawater | place: Indian Ocean: South | collected 2010 | reverse complement strand
GGCTGGGTGTGGAAGTGCGGTAACGCATGTAGCTGACCAGTACTAATAGCTCAATTGGCTTGATTTATGCACTGAAAAAAATTTGATTAAAAATAGACTATTGTTATATAACATAATCTAAAAGGTATTACTTGGATAAAAATAATTCATTAAAAAAAGCTTTAAATAATTCTTTTAAGGCTAAAGAAAATCTTTTGAAATCTGAAAGTAAGATTAATAAGTCAATTGAGAAGATTTATAATTGTCTAGAAAAAAATGGTAAAGTTTTCTTCTGCGGAAATGGTGGATCAGCATCTGATGCACAACATTTAGCCGCTGAATTACTCATAAGACTTAGACCCAATGTTAACAGACAACCACTACCAGCTATTTCATTGAGCATGGATAGTTCGACTTTAACTGCTTGTGGAAATGATTATAGCTTTAAAAAAATTTTCTCTAGACCGTTCGAAGCTCTTGCAACTAAAAATGATGTTTTAATTGTAATTTCTACCTCTGGAAATTCAAAAAATATTTTAGAAGTTTTAAAGACAGCAAGAAAAAAAAAAATTTTAACAGTTGGGTTTTTGGGTTTCAATGGAGGTAAAGCTAAAAATTATTGTAATATTTCAATAATTGTAAATAACAAATCTGTTGCCAGAGTACAGGAATCTCATATTTTTTTGGGACATTATATTTTAGAAGAAATCGAAAATAGAATATTAAAAAAAAAATCTTAGAGTATTAATGAAAAAAAAAATTAATATTGTCTTAGAATTTATTGGTTACTTCTTAATATACCTCTCTTGTTACTTTCATTTTACAAAATTTTGTGCATATTTAATTGGAGTATCTATATTAAAGAACAAATTTTTTAAAGAAAAAATTGAAAATAAACAAATAGCCATTGTTCTTGATAGAGCGATCGGCCATAGAGATATAGAAATAATTCAAGAAACAACTAATAAAGCGCCTAAATTTTTATTCATGAAAAGAAGTATTACAAAATTAATCTTATTTTATTTCAGCAATAAAAGAAAATTATTTTTTAATTACATAAAACCTCCAGTTTGTGAAAAAGATTACTTCAAGCAAAGTTTAAACGACAAACAGATGCATGAAAATTTTTGGAGTGAGGTTATTTTTTTTATAAAAAAAAAATATAATAACAAAACTTTATGTTTTGTCACATTTAACTTCACATATTTTGCTGAAGTTGCATTGTATGCTGGCTGTAAAAAAAATAATATTCCCGTAAAGCTGTGGCACAAAGAGGGCATAAAGACAAGTCGCGAAGCTGAATTAGAAACAAAAACTTGGGGAGTGAAATTTCGTCATGTTTTTAAATATTTTGATAAAATTTCGGTATACAATGAACTCGTCAAAAAAATGTTTATAAAAATAGATAAATCTAATAGTAAAAAAATTACAATTAATGGATGTCCTAGAAAAAAAGATTATCTAATAAAAAAAAAATATCATAAAAGAATTGACACTGTTTTGTTTCTTTCTTTTGATGAGAAAAGAGGTATACCTAGGCTTAATAAAAACAAAAATTTAAATTGGGCGTCTTCTTACTATAAGGTTATAAAAATATTAAATCAGCTTTCAAAAACAGAGGATATAAATATTTTAATCAAAATAAAAAGTAATTCTGAGAGTCAGTTAAATAATGTTATCTTAGATAAAAGAATAAAAATTTTTTCTGATGGTACAGCTAAAAAATATATAAACCGAGCTGATATAATTATAGGTCATAACTCTGCGTCAACTATAGAAGCGTTGATAAATGGAAAATATGTTTTGGTACCATTTTTTGAAAAAAATTCAAAACTTTTAAAATATCTTTATAATTTTAATAGAGAACTTATATTCAAATCAGAAAAAAAAATGAAAAAAAAAATATTGAATTTATTACATAAAAAAGTGGTTTTTCCTTTAAAAAATGTTCAACACAAAAAGACAATTGACTATTATTTAGGTAACACGAAAAATTCTACACAAAAATATTTAAATTTTTTGAACAGCTAAAAAATTATTCACAATATTTTTCATTTTCAGAGAAAAAATTTTTTAGTTGTTTAATTGATTTTGCCAAAGTCACTTTAATTGGTATTTTCTTTAGTCCTAATATTTTTGCTATTGATAACCTATGATGGCCTCGATTATTAAAATAATATTCTCCATTTTTAGTCAAAGCTATTGATATATTGTCTATAAACTTTTTTTTACTTTTGTTTATATTTACTGGATAAACACCTTTTCTCAAAACAGACTCAAAAAGTTCATCAATTTGTTTTTCCCTACCTAGCAGAAACTCATTGTAATTTTTAAATCCTCTATCTTTTACATTGCTTTGTTTCATAAATTCAAAATACCTTCTAGCAAACTCTGATTTGTTCCATCTCTCTTTTCCTTTGTAATGTTTCAGTAATGCTTGATACTCATAAAGTTTAGTAAATAAAATACCTGGAAAATTATCCCAATTAGTTTTTTTTATTCTTATATATCCTTTGGCATTTTCTTTAAAAACACCTCTATCTTGTCCAGCATGAGGATGCAGTATTGATGAATTAAATTGTGTGTAATCACAATATTTAGAAGGAAAAATACAATATTTAATTTTTAGAGTTGAGATTTTAAAAACTTTAAATCTCGTTTTTTTTAATATTTCATTCATGCGAATTGTTGCTGTGGTATAGACTAATTTAGTTTATTTTGAGTAGAAATTTAATTAAATCAAACTTTTTCCTCCATCAATGACAATGTTTTGGCCCGTAATATGTCTATTTTCCGTATCACAAAAAAACATAATTGTTTTAAAAATTTCCTCAACCGAGCATAATTTTTTCATTGGAGTACTAATAATGAGTTTTTTTCTTAAATAATTTGGGATATTATTATCTATAGGTCCTGGTGATATCATATTAGATATGATCTTATTTTTAGCATATAAAGTAGCAAAATATTTATTTAACCCTACTAAACCATGTTTTATGACCGGATAAGAAATTGGTTTTAAAAAACTTTTATCTCCAGATTTATAAATTTCGTGATTTGGGGACAAGATACTTAAATCAGATCCAATATTTATAATACTTCCACCATATCCAAACTTAAAATTATTAACAAAAATCTTTGTAACAATGTATGCACCCATTAGGCCAACATCAACATCGTTCTTCCAATTCTTTATATCCATTAATTTTATTTTTGTGGTTTTTTTTACTGATGGGTTATTAGCTGCATTATTAATAATTACATCTATAAAAATTTTTTCTTTTTTTAAATTTTGAGCAATATCATACAGCTTATTTTCATTGGTAATATCAACTGAAAAATATTTTTTTCTATTCTTAAATTTTTGTAATTTTTTTTTTAATAAATGTAATTTTTTTTTGTTTATTTCTAGGCAAATTAGATCGCAATTATACTTAGAGAATAAATGACAAAGATTAGTGCCTAAAAAACCTCCAGCTCCAGAAATTAGTATGTTTTTGTTTTTAATCATAATATCTGGCCACCATCCATTACAATATTTGAACCTTGAAAAAAATTTCCTTTATCACTTATAAGTAAATTACATAATGCAAATACTTGATCCGGATTACAAAATGAGTTTAAGGGAACATTTCTTTTAATATAGTTAGAAACCTTTTTGTTATTTAATTTTTTTTTTATATACCAATTATTGTGTTTATTTAAAATATTTCCAGGTGATACTATATTCAATCTAATTTTAAATTTAGATAATTCCTTTGCTTTGATTTGACAATAATGATTTAATGCTGACTTTGATATTGAGTATTCTATCGGCGCATCCATAACTTTAATTCCTGCTATAGATGAAATTATAATTATTTTAGTTGGTTTATTTTTAAAGAGAATCTGATAAGATTCTATTGTATTCGAAACAGTCAAAAAGTTTGACTTAAAAGACTCCAAAAATCTTTTATCATTAATATTACTTAAATTTTTTTTACTATTCCCAGTACAAATTATAATTGCATCGATGCTTGAATTTTTTTTTTTAATTAATTTAAAAGTTTCAAAATTACTTTTTGTATCAGAAAGATCTTTACAAACAAAATTATTACGATTTTTATTACGCTCAATACCAATTACATTGTGATTTTTTTTTAACTCAGTAAAAATATATTTTCCGAGGTTTCCAGCTGAACCGACAACTATAATTTTTTTTTTCATAATTTTGATAATAATTGATTTATATACTCTATATTCAATATAATTTCTTTAATATCTTTATTATCCTTTGATCTTGCAGGCTGAAGGTTGAAATCAAAATTAAACTTACACTTTGACAAAAATTTGAAGAATTCCTCAAAATTGGCATTACCTTTACCAAATCTTACAGTTTTACCGTTTTTTACTCTGTCTTTTAAATGTATATTTTTAACAAATTTGAAATATTTTTTTTCTTTTTTAAAATCAAAGTTTTTGGAGGCGCTGTTACCTAAGTCATAATTTATAAAAACTTTTCTGTTTAATTTATTCATAATTTTTAACAATTTTTTTGGCGCAATGTCTGTTTCAATTAATAATAATATTTTACCTGAAATTTTTTTATGCAATTTATTAAATATATTTATAAGTTTGCTAATTTTCGAATTAGTGTTAGGGGAAGAATTTTCTAAAAAAGGAAATATTAAATACTTCACACCAATTTTGTAAGAGTTTTCAGCAATAATTTCAATTTTTTTTAAAAAAAGTTCTAATTTGTTATTTATTAAATTTAGTGGATTTTCTTTTACTATAAAATCTAAATCTACAGATCTACATTTAATTTTGTTTATTTTAAGAAATTTTTTTATAATTTGATGCCCATCGATTTGATATATAGGGTTTTTTTTAATATTGTCTGCTGATACGACCCATTCAATATAATTTAATTTGGTTAATTTAAATAATTTTAATTCTTTTTTCCAATTTTTAGCTGGAAATAATTGTATTTTATTTTTAATTTTTCTGAGATGTCTTCCTTGAGAAATAGAAAGTTTTTTTTTAAATTTATATTTATTTATCATTACGTAAGGATTTAAAAACACTCTCAGCTATTTTCCAATCATCCATATCATCAATATCAAAATTTTCCAATTTTGCTATTTTAATCCCATAACCATTAATTGATAAGTTTTTTTTAAAGGTTTTATAATTATTCAAACTAGAGGGAAGTCCCCATCTGATATTAAAAATATAAGTATAAAAATTTTTCAAATTTTGCCTATTGAGTTTTAAATTTATGAATTTTCTCTTATTGATAAATCTTACTTTATTTTTGGTTATATAAAATTGTTTGTCCGCAATATAATCTCCATCTACTTTACAATAATCTGATATAATTTTTTTATAATTAAATTTTTGAAAAAGTTTAAAGCTTTTTTTTATTAACTGTGAGCGAATAAAAGGATTATTATTAAGAATGCAGACTAATGAATTATCATCATTAATGTTTAATTTTTTGAAAATATAATTATGTGTATCGAATTGATCAGAGTTATTTTTGGCTAGATTTTTAGGTCTCAACCCTGGTATTAAAATATCGTATTTTCTTCCAATTTTTTGAATTATTTTTGAGTCAGTTGATAATATTATTTTGTCAAATATTTTGCTTTTCAGTGCTTCTTCCAAGATCCAAGTCAAAAGAGGTTTGCCAGCAAATTTTTTAATATTCTTATTTTTAATAGTTTTTGAACCACCTCGACAACAAATCAAGCAAATTTTATTTTTTTTTAAAATATTTGATTTTTTTAAGCTCATTTTTAAAACTTGATATTATATAATTAAAATTTCTATCAGACATCCAAATATGAAAAGGTATAGAAAACATATTATTATAAAAATCATAGGTATTTTTTAAATTTTTTTTCGTTTTGTATTTTCTTTTAAAAAAATGATACTTATTAAGTGGATGATATTGAATTATTAACTGTATCCCATACTTCTTGCTCATAATTTCAATTAATTCATCCCTAGAAAATTTAACCATTTTTTTATCAAAATATGCTGGTAATAAATGATATGAACTAAGATAATTTTTCTTTATTTTTTGAAATTTAATAAATTTAAATTCATTGAGAGAAGAAATTATTTTTTTTGCTCTAATATTTCTTAAGTAATTTAATTTTTTTATTCTATCTAACAAGAAATAACCCGCACAAGCTTGAATTTCTGTCATAGGAAAATTGAATGGTGTCACTCCTTTTAAATCTTCATAAACATCAACCATTGCAGGTTTCCAATACTTTTTTTTATTTTTATAAGGTCTATGACCATTGTGTTTTAATCCTGGAATGTACCTTTGAAATTTTTTATTATTTACAACCAACATGCCACCTTCTCCTAATGTAGTCATATTTTTTTGTTGATGAAATGAGAATATTGACATATCCCCATAAGTTCCAACTTGCACGCCTTTAATTTTCGAACCAAGTGATTGAGCACAATCCTCAATTAAAACAATTTTTCTTTTTTTACAAATTGTTTTGATTTTTTCTATTTCACAAGGTAATCCATATAAATGAACAGCGACTATTGCCCTTGTTTTTTTATTAATTAGATTTTTTAAATGTTCTAAATTTATCGTAAAATCATCCTTATTTATATCAACCCATTTAATTTTTGATTTATAACGTGTAAATGGAAGCGCGGATGCACAATAAGTATGAGCAGGTATAATAATCTCATCTGAAGGTTTAAGTCTTAAAACACTAGCTGCTAGCTCAATAGCACTTGCTCCACTTGTAACAGCATAAGCTTTACCTTTTGATTTTAAAAATTTGAGAAATTTATTCTCAAATTTAAGCAACCATTTGCCTTGGCTTAAAGTGTCACCATGATCCAAAATTTTAATTATTTCTTTTTTTTCTTTAGCTGAAAAGAAATGTGATCTAGCGCTCCAAGGTATTTTAAATTTTTTATACATTAAATATTTTTATAGAAGAAAATTAAATTTATTTAGCATAATTCAACAATTTTGTATACATTTTCAATATTTTAAAATATTTATAAGTAGTTAAATCTTTCACGAAATAAAAAAATTAAATGATATGTTTAACAAAAAAGATTTTGAATTAGTCCCTTATCATAATAATTTACGTAATTCTAATGAAGTAAACAATTTAAATAAGAATTTACTTATTAGTGTTCAAGAAACTATTATAAAAATAATTAATTTTTCAGATGTAATTTTAATGCACCAATGTGATGATTTTCAAAATTTTATTGGAAGAGATATTGATACTTTTTATATTTCAAAGAATAAATTTTTAAATATTAATACCAAAGAAAATTTTATTTTTCATAAACGTGAAGATGGTTCTTACAGGTTTTTGATTAATAACAAAACCTCAAATGATTTTTTTAATTTAGATATAGAAGATTTAGATTTTTTTTCTCCTAAAACGAAACATTTAAATAAAATAAATGTACAAGATGCAATTAAATGTCATAACACAGGATTAAAACATTTTAAATTAAATGCAATAATTTATTATAAGTTAGTGAAATATTTTTCCAAAGGAATTGTCTTTTCTTATGAGCAATTATACAAATTAAAGAAAATTTTAAATTCAATAAAAGATAAAGATTTAGATTATATTTTGCATTTAACATCAAAAAATTTACCAAAAGAAAACATTTATATTAAAAAATTAGTTGAATACAATTTTGATACTTACGAGTCGGATATTGAAATAAAGAAATTTTGGATTAAAAAAAGGATTATACGCCAAAATAAAAGAAAAGTTTTTGCTGGAAAGTTAAAATTAAAAAACTTATTTAAATCAAAAAGATTTATTTATGCTTTTTTATTTGGTTCTTTTGCAAAATGGCCTCGATTGCACAACCCTCTGCCTGCAATTGCAATTGTAGGGAATGACGGAGCAGGAAAAACATCACTTTGTAATTATTTCATAAAAAATTTTAGCAAAATGGATCCCGCATATTTTAATATGAAATCAGATCAGCCCCTTTTTTCATTCACTAAATTTATGAATAAATTAATCAAAAAAATTATAAATAATATTTTCATAAAAAAAATAGTTCCAATTAAAATATTTTTCAAACTTCTTGGTCAGACAATAGATATCTTTGATCAATATATAAAATACAGAATAGGCATGGCTTTTGCAGATGCTGGATTTGGGGTTACAATTTTTGAAAGATATATAACAGATAAACTTAGGGGTGAATTTCCAAATAAAGAAAACAGATTTTTACCACTTGAACAATTTTTTCCTCTGCCAGATGGTATTTTTTATTTAGATGTAAAACCTGAAATTTCTATTAAGAGGAAACCTAACGATGATCATACATTAGATGAAATGATAAGCAAAAGAAAAAATTATATGAGTCTTCTTAAAGATTTTAGTGAAGTTAAAATAGTACCTGCTGATACTATTTTTGACGAAAATATAAAAGAACTTAAAAATTATTTTTTTAAACTAGCATTAAAGAAAAAAAATTTAATTAAATTTGGTCTTAAACTAAAAAGATGTAAATGGAATAAAAATAGAAATAGAATTCTTGCTGGTGACCCAAAAAAAAGATTTCAAAAAGGTAGTTTTTTGTAAAAAGACTTCTGGAAGTATTTGAAATTTTTAAAAATTTGATATTATTTTAGATGTTCTCTTAGTTTTTTTGCAATTGGCAACTCGTCATCAATAATTCTTTTAATACCGTCTCCAAGAGCAACTTGAATTCTTCTAACCTCTGGCACCAGTCTTTTTAATCCTGCAGGTCCTAATGAAGCAGCTTGGTCTGACCCGTACATAGTTCTATCTAATGTTATGTGACGCTCTAAGGATGAAATTCCTAAGGAAGCCGCAGCATAAGATACAACTAAGCCCGTCTCATGACCGCTGTATCCAACATTGCAATTAAACTTTTCTCTTAAAGTTATTATTGTTTTTAAATTTGCATCTTTATATTTCATTGGGTAGGTTGAAACACAGTGCATCAGTTCAAATGGACAATTTTTTTCTCTAAAAATTTTTACAGCTACTTCAATATCCTTAATTGTGCTTAAACCGGTAGATATAAAAGTATGTTTCTTCTCCTCTGCTACTAGTCTTAGTAAATCTAAATTTATTAACATTGCAGAAGCAATTTTATTATATTTGCAATTAAATTCTCTTAAAAAAAGCTGACTTTTTAAATCCCATGCTGAAGCAAACCATTTTATTTTTTTTGATTTACAATAATCGTCTATTTCTTGATAATCGTTTTTTCCAAATTCCAATCCCATTTTTTGATCTCTTTGTGTTTTACCCCATGGACTATCTCTATGGCTATCTAAAAATTTTTCACTGTAAACTGAATTAATATCTCTCTTTTGAAATTTAACCGAGTCACATCCAGCCTCAACAGCTAAGTCAATAAGCTGTTTACAAATTTTCATATCACCATTGTGATTAATTCCTATCTCTGCAATAAAAAAAATCGACATTATTAATCTTTTAATTGAAAAAAAAATATTAAGCAACTAAAACTAAATTATTAATATTTATATTTTACATTATATAAGTTATAAATTTATTTTTTAATAATTTATGAAATATCAAGATTATGTAATCAAAAATGGAAAATTTGTGGGGAGATTTGATGAAATGTATCAAAAAATCTCTGACCCATGGAAATTGATCAAAAAAAATAAAAAAAATAAAAATCTAAATTATCAAATTATATATAATTATTGTGAACAATTAAATTTACCAAAAAAATCAAAAATTTTAGAGATTGGATGTGGGTACCCTCAAATTTCAGATGAATTATTTAAGAGGGGATTTAAAGTATATGGAACTGATATTTCAAAAACAGTAATAAAAAAATCAAAAAAAAAGTATCCAAAATTGAAAAATAATTTATTTGTTAGTTCTTTTTTAAATTTCAATTTATACGAAAAAATTAAACCAGATGTAATCATCCTTTCAGATATTTCTTGGTATGTATTACCTGAATTAAAAAATTTTATTAAATGGTTCAAAAAATTTAAATCAAGAATATATTTAATTCATTCTCTTGCAGTCTATGGACAAAATAAACAAAAATACGGAAAAGAATATTTTTATGATCTTAATTCATTAAAGTCATATTTTAATCTTAATTATTTATCTTCAGGATATTTTGAAAATATAGATGGAGATAAACATACGTTTTTTTTAGCCTCTAATAAAAAAAGATTTAATATACGTTAGCCTTTTTAAAATTTAACTTAAGGTTAACTCCCAGTACTCATATCTATTGCGCTTATTTTTTTCAACCAAGTTTTTTTTAACAATTTTAAAGCCAGAATCTTGAATCACTTTATCATATTTTGAACTAAGTCTTGCATAAGTTAGTCTTCCAGATTTACGATAACGTTTTATTGCACCTAAAGGAGATTTTATGATTAATTCAAATATTTCAGAATATATATCTGACATATTATCAGCAACTCTCAGTGAAACAATTATATAACCATTAGAGTAATTTTTAATAATTTTCATTATATTTTTTATTTCGTAAATTGAAAAATGTGAAAGAAATCTGGTCATAATAATTAAATCAAATTTACCATTTATATAAGTTTGCAATTTCTCAACAGGAGCTACTATCAACTTGGAATTGTTTTTAAAATTTTCTGGGCAGCTATTTAATTTTAACTTAGCTTGATCAAGCATGTTTTTTGAAATATCTGTACCCACATATTTCAGCGCTATATCTTGTAGATGAGGTATCCAGCGACCTGTTCCTGCGCCAACATCTAATATTTTCATCAGATTATTATATTTTGGAGCAATTTTATATTTTATATTTTTAAATACATTATCCTCAGAACGCCAAATGGCGTTATTTCTTCTAGCCTCATAATCTTCAGCTTGCTTATGATTATAATATTTAGAAATTTTAATATTCAATGTAACTCCTTACTCAGGTTTTTGAAAAGAGCATGATATCTTTTAAATGCTTCCCCTAAATCAAATTCAACGCTTCTACTTTCATACATCCTCATGTACCTTTCTAATGCAAAAATTAAAAAATAAATATTAAATTTATTTTTTATATCATCTCTTAAATTTGGCAAATATTCCTCTATAAATTTAATGATAAAATTTTTAATTTCTAAATAATTATATTCCCTTTTAACAAACCAAGGTGTAAAAAAATTTATTGTATCGAAAAAAATTGATCTTTTATTGACGTTTTCCCAATCAATAACGAATTCTAATTGATTATTATGAAAAAATAAATGTTCAAATTTTAAATCTCCATGAGTTAATGCAATTTTAATTTTTTCTTTATTATACTTGTTTAACGCTAAAACAAATTTATTCAGAATTTTAAAATTTATAGGATCATCAATTTGAGAAAGTTTAAATTTAGAAAGTAAGTCTGAAACATAAATACTTTGGATATTTCTAGAAGATAAATCATTGATTACTATTGCAATTTTTGATAATAGATTTTTTTTTAAATCAATTAACCTATTAGGTAAAAAAATATTCCCTCTAGCTAGTTCTTGGAAAATTGTATTTTTGGAAATATACGTTTTTGGAAAAAATTTAATATCATCAAGTTTATATTTGTTTATTTTATCTATAAACTTGTCATCTAGTAAATTATATTTACTAAATATTAAAGATTTGCTTATATTTATAAATTTAAAATCGTTATTTAGTTTTGTTTTAATTATAATATCTACTTCGTTATAAAAAATATCTGAAAATTTTATAAGATTTAAATTATTTTTTCTAAAAGCAAATTCTATATCATTTTTATTATAGTTATTTTGATTCACTATGAAGTCGAAACATTTATCAAGTAATTCTCCCGAAATCCCTTCTTTTACGAAATATGTATTATTTATTCTCCTAAAATTATTAGTGATCATATTTATTTTATAACTTAATTTAACAAAACTACTATATCTTAATTCTTTAAATTTTTTAAATTTCTGATATACTTAAGTTTTATGGCAGTTTCCTTTTCAAAAAATCAATTAAATTATGCGCAAAAAAAATTTTATGGAAAATTTTACGTAATAAAAGACAATTTAAGTTTTTTTGATAAACTAATAAATAAATTTCTTATATACTTATACTTAATAAAATATTCGCTAGTTAATATGAAGCGAAAGTTTTTTAGGTACACAAATCTTTTGTTTGCAAAAGAGAATAAAGAAATTATAGAATTTTCGCTGAACCTAAATGATAATTCAATTGAAAAGATTTCTCATGACTTAAGAACAAAGAATTTTAGTTATATTGAAAATTTTATGTCTAAAGAAAGCCACAAATATTTGCTTAATAATTGGCCAGATATAAATTATTTTAATCATAATAAAAAAATTATAAAACACTATAACTCTAAAGCAGAATGGCCAACTAAAAATTCACAAAGTACATTAAGTGGCTCTCAAAATTTAAAAAAATTTTACTCATATTTATTATCTGGTGAATTTAAAAAATTTTTTGATAAATTGATTAGCTTTGAAAATAAAGACTATAAATTATGTGCAATTAGTGCTTCCATGGCATCAAATGACTCTTACTTAATACCCCACATTGATGGTGTAATTAAAAATAAAGAGCAAAATAAAAATTATAATTTTATATATTTTATAGATGGATATAATGAAGATCCAGCTTTAGGAGGAGCCACTGGTTTTTATAAGGACAACGAATTTAAAACTCCAATATTTGTTCCAAATAATTTAATAAACTCCATATTAATTTATAATCAAACACAGGAGTTTTATCACGGATTTAAAACTATAAAATGTCCAAAGGAAATTTATAGAAAAACAGTGAATTTTCAAATAACCCCTGTATCCTCTAAATAAAATTCATTTTAAATACACATGAAAATTATCAAAAAGCTATTATTTATTTTAACTCCACAAGAGCGTAAAAAAGGATTTGCTTTACTTTTAATGATATTAATCATGGCTCTTTTAGAGATGATCGGTCTAGTTTCAATTTTGCCTTTCATAGCAATGTTATCTAATCCTGAAATGGTTGAAACAAATTCTTTTCTTAATAAATTATTTATAACCTCAAAGATTATTGGAATAGAAAATAATCAACAGTTTCTATTTTTATTAGGAAGTATAGTCTTTATTTTATTGGTTATTTCATTATCTTTTAAAGCTTTAACTACATATTTTCAAATTTATTTTATTCAGATGAATAATTTTAGTATTCAGAGAAGAATGATTGAAAGTTATCTCAAACAACCTTACAGCTGGTTTCTTGATCGTCATAGTGCTGATCTTGGTAAAAATATACTATCAGAAGTTGGTATAGTTGTTAGTAATGGAATAAAACCGTTTGTAGATTTGATTGTAAGATGTGTTGTTGCAATTACAATATTTGTTTTATTAATTTTAGTTGACCCCAAACTTGCTATTACAGTAAGTTTAACACTTGGATTAGCTTATGGTCTTATATATAAATTTAGCAGAAGTATTTTAATTCGTATAGGGAAAGAACGGTTGAAAGCTAACCAATGGCGTTTTACAGCTGTTAGCGAAGCCTTTGGTGCAGTTAAAGAAATTAAAGTAGGTGGTCTTGAAAAAACTTATATAGAGAGATTTTCAAATCCAGCTAAAGCTTTAGCGAAATATCAAGCATCTTTCTCAGTAATTAATCAGTTACCTAGGTTTGCACTTGAAGCAATAGCATTTGGTGGAATGTTGCTTTTAATACTTTATTTAATGTCTCAAAGTAAAAATTTTATTAATATGGTACCTATTTTAGCCCTTTATGTTTTTGCTGGTTATAGATTATTACCTTCTCTTCAGGGTATCTATAATGATATTAGTCAGTTAAGATTTGTTGATGCTGGGCTTGATTCTGTATATGATGATTTAAAAAATTTAAATTCTTTTAAATCAATAGAAAAAAAAAAAATTGTTTTAGTAAAAAAATCAATTGTTTTAAAAAACATAAATTATCAATATCCAAATGTTTCAAACAAAGTTTTAAACGGAATTAACCTTCAAATTAAAGCAGGTTCAACAATTGGAATAGTTGGTCACACAGGAAGTGGAAAAACAACTTTAATTGATATTATCCTAGGGTTACTTGAGCCGCAGCAAGGAAATTTAGAGGTTGATGATATTATGATAAACAAAAATTTAATCAGAGATTGGCAAAGTTCAATTGGATATGTGCCCCAAGATATTTTTATGGCAGATGATACTGTTTCATCAAATATTGCCTTTGGACATAACCCTAATTACATTGAAAAAACCTTTGTAGAACATGCTGCTAAAATTGCAAACATCCATGAATTTATAACTGAAGAACTTCCTTTGAAATACAACACTAAAGTTGGCGAACGAGGTATACGACTTTCAGGAGGTCAAAAGCAAAGGTTAGGAATTGCTAGAGCGCTCTATAACAATCCACAAGTTTTAATTTTAGACGAAGCAACAAGTGCGCTAGACAACATTACTGAACAAACAGTGATAGATAATATTCAAAATCAGAGAAAAGATAGAACTATAATTATGATTACTCACCGTCTTACAACTGTTAAAGATTGCGATCAAATATTTATAATAGAAAAAGGAAAAATAAAGGACAAAGGAACATTTGAGCATTTAGTCAAATCAAATGAAAATTTTAGTAGTTTGTTTAATAAAAAATAAAAATATATTTTTTAAAATATGCTATTTTAATGACAGTAAGGCTATCTGATGTTATTTATTTTACAAATTTATTAATACTATAAAATATGGACACAAATGATAAATTGAGAAACGTGATAATTATCTCAGAAATACATCCTCAACACTACGGTTCAATGAGTGAGATTAAAAGAATGATTATACAATCAAAAATTGGTGGGGCAGATATTGTTAAAGTTCAGCTTTACGATAGTAAAAAATTATGGGGAGACAATAAAAGATCTTATCTTGATATATCAAAAGACGAGCTTGCAGAGATAGATCAATTTTGTAAATTTCATGGCATCGAATTGTCAGCATCAATTTTTGACCTAAAAAGAGTTGATTGGTGTGAGGAACTTAATTTCAAAACTTATAAAATTGCAAGCAGAAGCATAGATGATAAAGAATTATGTGAAAAAATTTTGTCGCTTAATAAAAAGACTATTATTTCTTTAGGAAAGTATGATTATAAAAATAAAGGAAAACCATTCAAAGATAACAAAAATATTTTTTATTTGTATTGTGTTTCAAAATATCCAACACATTTATATGAAGTTGAAATGCCAGATTTTCATAAATCTTTTTTTTCTGGTTATAGTGATCATACAATTGGCATCAGCGCCTGCCTATTTGCTGTTTCTAGAGGAGCAATTATATTAGAAAAACATTTTAGCAATAACAAAGCGATGAATGTCCAAACTTCACCTGGTCACACAGGAAGTATGAATATGGATGAACTATTTCAGATTAGAGAATTATCAGATAATCTAAGATTACTCAATTCTTCTGATTAATATAGTTTCTTTGCAGGTTATCAAATATGTTTAAAAAAATTATAAACTCAAATATTTTATTTTAAAATGTGTGGTATCTCTGGTTTTTT
>MDTA01220277.1_pt1 | contig 15537 bp, 10 predicted proteins | sample 811151 | NCBI WGS metagenome assembly MDTA01 (sample SAMN05326648, study PRJNA326480) | marine metagenome | isolation source: seawater | place: Indian Ocean: South | collected 2010 | reverse complement strand
ACAACATACTATCGAACAACCGACAAGTGTCCAAATATTGTATACAACATTGAGCAAGAGGAAATTGGAACGTGGGACGAGACTAAAAATGAAATTGTTCTAGGCTAACTCTATATTAATTTTATGCTACCTTAAATCTAAATATTTATATTTTATTTATATTTTATTCATCAATACCCAGTAAGTCAAAAAGAGGAACGTGTTTAGGTGCTTCTAAATCTATTATTTTTTTTTTCAATGTTTGGATTTCTAGGTCCATTTTATTAATAAGAAGTTGTTGATTTTTTATTGTTTTTTCATGTTCATGGATAATTTTTATGTCGTTTTGTGGTTCAAGATTTTTCATTTTAAGCCATGCCTTATGTTTTTGACATTGTAGATGTTTTTTAAATGGCGCGGTTGAATAAAATGTTTGATCTTTTCTACTACCACACGCACATCTTATACCATTTTTTAGTATACAAATAGATGGAACAAAATCAATGTATGTTCCATGATCGTCGCGATTTGGGGCATAAAGTTCTGCTTCTAATGCAAGAGCCATCATATTAGTATAATGCTGGCTTTTTATATAGTTGTTCCTATACACTTTCATCTACGTTATACGTAATGTTTAAATTTAATGAATCTAGAACAGTGGTGCTGTATGGGATGCCGAAAATAATTGTGCTGTTGTATGTAATTGTTTCATTTTCATTTAGATCATCTATTGTAATCGTGATTTGTGTATTGTTTCTATCCGTTTCGTGTAATGAAAATCCAATAGTGAGGGAAGATTGATAGGTGCTATCGTTTACAAGAGTTTGAGTAATAGACCCCAAAAATGTGGATGGTGTTGTGACACTAAAAGAAATATCTGAAAAAGCCGTATCCAAATGATCTATTTGATATGTGAATGTTGAACCGGTTTGATTATACAATGTTAAAACATCTGGTTCGGTTATGACTGGAGGCTTATAAATATTAGTAATTAATAGATTTTTTGTTATTGTTGTGCTTGAACTGGCGTAATTGAATAAAAAATCGAGAACAACCGTTATTATGGGGGTTGTTAATCTAGATATAGATTGAATAATTGGATTAAACTCTAATGTTATTGTGCCGTTTCCTTCGTGTTCAATGCTGGATAAACGTGTTGTTCCTGACTCGGTTATTGTTATTACGAGGTCGTCTATGGTAAAGGGGGGAAATTTAATATTCGATGATAAATCGATAACTTTTACTAGTTCATTGTTAGATAACTCGGGTAATTCTGATTCAAAATAAGGGGGGATATAACTAATATTGAATGTGAATGTTGTTGTTTCGGTTGTATAATTTCCAACCCAATCAGAAAATGCGGCTGCAGGAAAGAATAGTGAATATTCTCCGGGAGTTAAAACACGGCTAGCATCTAATGCAATTCTTTCACTTGTTGATTTATCTTCTAATGTTGGGAATATATGAGTATTGAGACTATTATCGCGAATTTCTATAAAAGAAATATCGGTTTCTCCAGATATAACGTAATAATTAAAATTTTTTAGAAGTTGTTTTGTAATAATTGCTTGACCGGTACTTGTTGTTGGGGACATTTCGGCGGTATGTATTTGTGTTAAAATTGGTGGCTCTACGTCTTCGGGTTCGGGTTCAGGTTCGGGTTCAGGTTCGGGTTCAGGTTCGGGTTCAGGTTCTGATTCGGGTTCGGGTTCAGGTTCGGGTTCGGGTGGACCTTCTGGCTCGGGTTCTGGTTCGGGTTCGGGTTCGGGTTCGGGTTGTGGTTCGGGTTCTGTAATTTCTTGTATTTCTGAGACATTTATTTTTGCCTGGGCATAATCACCTTCTTCTCCAGTTGTTGAAAAAATGAAATATTTGGGTTGATCCCAATTCGTATCAATGGTTTTATATGGATCTATAATAGTGGTGTCCCACTTCTCGAGTTGGTCATTTACATATGATAAATTACTTACAATAGATGATCTATAACCGGGAGTATATTCAACTACTATATTTAAAGCAAGTGGTCTTACACCATCTCGCCAATAATAAAATTCTCCCACAAATGAATCGGGTATTATAGAATCTGATACTATGTTTTGGTTTTCATCTAATAGTTTTATATGCATTCCTATAAGGTGTGTTGCATTTCGGGGGTGAGTTGATGAAAATAAGTATAATGCATCTATGTCTTCTATTGGTATATCAGCCCCAAGGTCTATAAGAGTAAATCTTTCATCGTAATTCCCCGCTGTGTTATCGTATCTATCGTATGCATTTGTGGTGTTATTTGTAAAGTCTTTTCCTGTTCCAGTACTATCATCTACGGTTGTTGGTAGTGCGTATTCGGCGTTATTAACATATAATTTTAATTTATCTATAGAAAATGTATTGCCGGTGTTAGTTCCACTTGGTAATCCACTTATATAACTTGTATTAACCTTATACCATACTCTATGTCCACTTAATGTTAATTTTATGTATCTTACATTTCCTGTTAGAGTTATAGGTGTTGGTGGTGCTGTTGTTGGATATGAATATGTATATCTTTGAATTGTATTAGTAGTGTCGTAATATTCAAGTGACATCAAATTAGCGCCAGTGTTTATGAGTTTCATTGGCATAGTATGATTTATATTGTTTGCTGTTCCGCCGACCATTGCTGTTGATAAGTTTGTATCAATACTAAATACATCATTATTCATATGCAAGACTATAAAACTATCAAAGACCGCATCATATCCATTTGTAAGAGATTGTAAATCAAAATATTCATGTCCCGGTGAAAAATCAAAAGCATCGTTTACAGAACTTGCCGCAATAATAATTTTTGATTTAGAGTCCACATTTGTAATATTAATATCAAATCCTGTGTTAGGAGCCGTAAACGTATATGGATTACTTGTTATAAATCCGAAATACGTGTTATTGTGTGTTTTCGTTCCGCCACCTGCACCATTAACATCTAATCCTCCTTGTATGTTAATGTCTTTATTTAATACGGCATGATGAGAAAGTGTGGTCGATGAATTAGGTTCACTTCTAATATCAAACGTTAATGCTTTGATTTTGTTGTTCACATTGTTTGGTACAATCTGGAAAGGAGTTATTACTGTATTAAATACTTCAACGATACCAGCATAATCTGTATTAGAGTTTGTTATATCATCTTTTGTTTGATATGAACATACTATAACCTTATCTCCTGCTTCGTTAGATGCTAATCCATGACCGAAGTAATTTCGGTTCCATGTTTGTTCTATTGAAGTAGATTGTATTGTTGATATGTGAATCCATAAATCTGTAATAGGATTGTAATCATAAACATTTACTTTTCCAAGATTATTGTATGTTGATAAACCCACTATCATTCTATTGCCATCATAACTCAATACAAATGAATTAAGTCCAAATCCCGTTGGGTATGATGCAGATTCATAGCCTTTTTCGCCGTAAACGGTTTGACCTTTTTGAACCCAACCAGATGGAGTTTTTCTATATGTTTCTGCGTAACCTAGGTACTCATCGTATCTCCATCCAGCAAATCCAATAACGGTTGCATCGCTGTTAATTGCAATTGAATTATTGTCGCCTATACACGCAAAGCCGGCATCAGACTTGCCTTCAAATGTATGATTAGAACTCCACGCTTTACCAGTTATAGTATCAGTTAGTGAAAATACTTCTATCCAACCGGCTTTATTTACACCTTGACCACCACTCTCGCGGGCATTTGCACTAGGGCCACCGCCGATTAAAACCAAACCATCATCACTTAAACAAACACTACCACCCAAATGTTGGTCTGTATTTGAACCATATGCGTGACCGTTTGATGTCCAATCTGTTCCATCCCATTTATATACCCATATATAACCATTGTCGTTATTAGTAGAAACTGCTACATTTTGGTCAAGTTGTCCAATAGCAATCGTATTTCCTGATAAATCGAAATCTATTGCATCCATACCAAAAAACCCATTAGTGTTTCTTATACCACCAGCAATATGATTACCCATTAATTCCCATGCTGGTCCAGTTTCATATAGAGCCAGTTGTGCAATCGATTTTAGATTATCATCATTTGCTTGTGATATTCTTAGTCGATAATATTTATATGCTACAGTGTTAGATATGACGTATGATTTCATGTGTTTTTGTGTAAAAACCGAATTATATGTAATTTCTTCCCATGTTGTTACGTCGGATTGTGTATCTAATACTATCCAATTGCTATCGTCATTTGAGCCTTCGAAATTCCATGTTTTGGGAGCACGAATAACATCTCCTGGATGGCGTGGCCAAATCCTATACATAGTTACAACTTTTGAAGTTGGAAATTCAAATTTAAGCCATTCTTCTTGACTACCATCTAATGATAGCCATGTGTCTTCATGATTAAAGGAAGAATTATTGAATGCGGTGGGTGGATCCGCATAAATTGATATAGATGATGATGCTGTTGCTACACCTTCATCCCCACCGGTTCCTGTTAATCCTCCTGCACCAGCAATGGGTTTGTATCCAACCTCATTCCATTTGTAGACACTTACGAAACCAGATCTTGATAGTTCGTCTTTTAGTGTACCTGCATACGATGATATTGCAAGACGATCGCCAGCTTTATTTAATTTAACTCGCAATGCGAAGAAATCATTTCCTATTCCAAATAGTTGTTGGCCTTTTTGTATCCAATCATTAGAGGCGCTATCCCATTCAAATATTCTTGCCCTTCCTATTCCATATGCTCTCGCTGCTTTGCGTGTGGCCTCATCGCCCGAGGTTGAGATAGCTGCAACAATCCCCGAGCCAATTGCTATAATGTTACCAGTATTGTTCATACTTACTGTTCTTGTTCGTTCTTTTTCGTTTGTATACCCTCCTTTTTGATTGTCACTGCCTAAAAAAACACTACCATATTTATTAAAATAAATAGGACTGTAATCCATTTCTGGTTCTGGTTCTGCTTCTGGTTCGGGTTCTGGTTCTGAAGATGCCGAACCTTCAATCCCATATGACGATGCTATTGTGCTTGTATAATACATGCGTACCATGCCTTTATTACTAGAAGCTGGATCATGGCCAACCATCAATGCATCTCCTGTTGCATTTAAACGTACTTGATATGCGAAATTTGATATACTATCATCAGAAACACTTCCGGTTACATAATAAGAATTCGTATAATAATCGAATTGATATGTATATATTGTTTTGTAGGTGTAATAATTTGTGACTAATATATCACCTGTCTTATTCACATCAACATTTCTTCCAAAATATGAATATTTCGTACCATTTTCAGCAATTCCATTGGGAAGTGGTGATTCGATGGTTATTGCTTCGTAATTACCCAAATTTATTTTTTTTTCCCACTCAACTAATTCTGTATTAGTAATACGCGCGTTTATCTCTTCCACGACTTTATTTCTTAAAACTAAAACACCACCAATGTTTGAGGTGTTGTTTGGGGACTTCATTCTGGCGCTTGCAATCACAATAACACTTCCATATTCATTACATGCAATCTCTTGTCCTTGCCACCATCCAGGTGTGTTATCTGCTCTTCCCAAATATCCGGCATGTCTATTACCATCATTTGCACCAACGTATTCATACGCGTTAAACCACGATGTTCCATTATCTAGCGACGCATAGATCTTTACTTTATCGGTTCTCATAGTAAGTGCAATTACATTACCGTAGTTATTCATACATGATGAGTATCCACTATACATATTTGTACCGGATGGTTGCTCAATATGACTTTTATATTCCCAAGTTGATGAACTATTATTCCAATCAAAAACCCATATAATACCTCCATTTTTTAAATTAAGACCACCATTTGCAGTACTTATTTTATCTTTACTACTTCCTACAGTTAATCTGAGTGTAGAATTATATTCTGCAATTGAATGCGAATATCCGAAATAATTTTTATCATTGGCGATTGATGGTGGTCTTACTACATCGCCCTTTAAATTATAGTTTGAACCATCCCATTCATAAACATACACAGCACCGCCATTGTTTTTTACAGTGCTCTCTCTGGGGTCTCCAGTTGTTATATATTTGCCATCGGGTGATATTGTTACTTTGTGTCCATATTGATATTCGGCACCATTCCCAGCCGCAGTAAATTCTCCATTCTCGTTTCTTGCTGCAACAGCGGTTTCTGATTCCAACATTCCTCGTAATGACCAAGTATTATCTAATGCTTGTTCGTATACATAAATACGCGCGTATACACTTGCACTGGCTGCTTTCCCACCAATTACAAGAATTCTACCATTATCGCTAATAGCAATATGGTCTCCTGCATAATCTCTTACATCAGTACTGCCGTGGGTTGTGATAGATCTTGTGCCTTGGCCACCTAAGTAATCTGATCCCCATTTAACCCATGCTATTGCAATTTCGGGTTCTGGTTCGGCTTCGGGTTCGGGTTCGGGTTCGGGTTCGGGTTCAGGTTCCCACACAAAATCTGCAGTAGGAGGGAATGTTGCTGCATAATTTCTATTATCTCTTAAAATTATAGCATCATCAGCACTAATGGCATAGTCATAATATCTGAAATATATAAAAGTACCATTAAAATGATCATTTACTGCTTCGGTACCTAGGTAATCAATACCACTTGTATTTCTTTCCCAAAAACCCCTGCATCCCAAAATATGTAAATTGCGGAGATCTTGTTGTGGGAACGCATAGTTGCTTAAATTAATTGTATGGGTTTTGTAGCTATTTAACGTTGCTCCATTTGTTCCATTACATCTGCTATTATAACACGTCATAGATCTATTGAAATGACTATAACTTATAACTGTATGATGCCAATAACCATTGTTATAATTATTAACGTTATTAAATACAAAGTGATGACCCTTGTCACCATTACTGTCAGTAGTGTTTTGATGGGTCGATACCCAGTGATATAGTTTATTACTTGTAACTTCTACACCGATTTGATTACCTAAACCATATTTGTCGTTTTTGGTGCAATGTAATAAAGAATTATTAAAATTCCATAAGAACGCACCATTCGATCCTCCACTTTTATAAATGTAATATTCAATTGAAAAATCTGAACCACCCATTTCCCAAGGAGTCAAACTAATGTGACCCCAACTAGATATTTCCACACCATTGACACCACCAGTTGATATACCACTCCATACTTTTTCAACACTATTTGGGTATATATGATATGGTGGATACAAAGGATCATTTATTTGATCCGAACTCGCTACTAAATATGCTTTTAATCGTCCTTCTAGTGTTTCTATTATTTCACTTTTACCCGTGGAATTTCTGAATTCAAAATCATATTTGGGTGGTTGTATAGAATTTAAAAGCCACCCTCCTGGTCCAGGTGCCACAGGCTCGGGTTCAGGTTCGGGTTCAGGTTCGGGTTCTGGTTCGGGTTCTGGTTCAACACCGTTTCCCCATACATATATTTTAATACTATACAATATTACACCACTCTTAATTTCATATATTCTAAGAACATCTCCATCTTGGAATTCCGTTGCGAATGTCTCAATTCTAGAATTGGTTTCTGAAATAGAATGTACATCAGTGCCGTTAATAGAAACATGACTACCTGGTGTAAGCCATCCAGAATCACCGGGACCTGGCCACGTATCTCCGTATACAATTACTACTCTTCCGGAACCCGATAGTGTAGTGGTGATTTCACCTTGATTAGTACTACCGTATAGAAATGTTGGATAATTAGGAGGAACATATGAATTTTGACCCGTATATCGGAAATAATTATATGAATGAGTAAATCCTGCGTTGGTTAGCATACTTTTAAATGTAGCGTCATCGGTGATTCCCTCAAAATCTAATGTGGTAATAGACATGTGTTAATATATATATATATATTGAGTGAATATTTTCATAAAAACTATACTAACACGAATTAGTATAGTTTTATGAAAAAATCATTCTAATATCTTATACTAGAATGATTAAAAACGATAGTAGTCGATTAATTTATTATATAAGAAATAAAACTAAGCGACCGACAATTGCGAGAATTTGTTTTATCACAATTTTTAACATAATTATCAAATCCAGTTATATAAATAAAATATGCATTGGCTATTGTATTGTATATGGTTGTAATTAAAACTATATAGATTAGTATTATTCTCCAATAATCTTGAATATATTTTTGAGTTTCTTTAAAATTTATCCCAAGAGGATTCCCCATTATTATATAAATTTACAAAAAATTTTACAACCGTTTTCCACCCTTTTGCAAAGAAAATGCATTGTATACATTTCCCAATGTTATTAATTTTACATCGTTTTTATGTTCCTTCAAATATTTGTTTAAACCTTTTCTTACTATTTTTTTTGGATCAAATAAATGTTCTACATTTAATGCTTCATCACGCTCTTCTTCGCTACAATTATTATGGTCTTCTTTAATTTTTTCTATGATTTCTATTAATTTTTCTAATATGTCGTCTTTTATTGCTTCATTTAATAGGTCATTTGTCATTGGTTCTCTAATTTTTGTATGACCAAATGGTTCGAATCCTTTTACTAAAATACTATTTTGTCTGTTATTTTCATGTTCTATATTTCCATAGCGATCATCTAAAAATATGGTGTTGAATTTATTGTAGGTTTTTCCAAATGTTAATCCATCATTTTCTCCAAAATATTCGTCTTGTAATTCATGTCTTTTTTTGTCGTTCCATATTAATTCCAAATCTTTTGGATAATTTATTCTATAATCTTCTTCAAACATATCTTCTTCGCCCCAACGAAATAAGAACATATCTTCATCTAAGTTGAATTGTTCTATTAAAGCTGCCATTATATTTTTTGCATATTCGTTTTCTGAATATGTCCAAAGTGCGATTTTTATTGCAGGGTATTTTTTTCCGTTTTTTAATTTAATGTCTGTGTTATGTTTATTAATATATTTGAAAAATCTCTGCAATCCTGGTCTAAATAAAATACATTGACGGTTTTCTTCGTTATTTTTGTATTTAATTTTTTTTTCTAGTGCTTCTTTCATGGTGCTATCTAGTGATTCGAAATATTTGTATGCATTTTTATTAAGGAATTGAATTAATGTTTCATCAATATCAAATACCACTAATAACGGATAATCAAATTGTTCCTTTTCCTTTTTGATTTTATTTATTTTGCGCGTTTTTTTTCTGAGTTTTGCTTTTTGATTTTCTGTCATTCTGGGGGTTCTGGGGGACGTTGGAGTTCTTGGTGGTGTTCGTTTTATTTTTAATGTTCTGCGGGTTAGCGTTGAACGCGCCGTTTTTTGTCTTTCTGGCCTAGTTTTATAATTATTAAATTTACTAGATATAGATTCTTGCTTTTTAGCCGTGTTCATCATATATTATAATTATATTTTATAAAATATGAAAATTAATATACTTATTGTGCAAGATCGCCACCAATAACAACATTGTTTGTTCCTTCTCCGAATGAATATAGGTCATTATCTACAGTGTGAGGTAGAACACTGGCGGTCATTGGAAATTCGACAGGAGCAGTATTCACCACACGAACTACATTACCAGAACCAGGTGTTTCTACAATACACGAAAAGGGTCTAACGAACCCATCTTCAGTATATAGTTCCACCACCTGCTTGTTGTTATTTGGCCCTTGCATTAGTTCAATGCGGGCGTTTAGTGGACGACCATCGGTTTTTAGATGAATTTCTACCGAATTTACCAGAGGATCAAATGGATATGTGCGGAGAGCGCCGCCTTGGATTGTTGACGTAGATTTAATAGATTCGGATGTCGGCATTTCTAGATTTTTAACATTTACTTTGGCCGCAAGTGGAAATTCAATTTGTCCAATGTTACGAATAGCGATTGTATTAGGTCCACGGGGAGTGGCAATTATTGCACTGAATGGACGAGATTGTCCGTTTTCAACATATGTGCGAAGTTTGCATGGTGTGTTGTCAGGCCCGTGCCATAGTTCTAGGTCGGCGTCTAGTGGTCGCCCTTCTGTAGAAAGAACAACCTCTACGTGTTCTACAAGTGGCGAACGGTAAGACCATGTTCGTAGAGAGCCTCCTTGAACAAGAATGGAAGTGTCTACTTCTGTTACTTGTGGTGCACTTGTAATTGTTTGGCGTGGTTTTTCTAGATCCATTGTTTTTGTGCTAGATTCCTTTGGTAGCGCGGATAGATAATCCATATTATTACTATAGTTTGGTGTTCCAAACGCGTTCATATTTCTCGTTGTAAGCGGTGTTTGCGTTTTTGTCGAAATAATTGGATTAAATGCGTTGCTTGTGTAAATTGCGGCGGCGAGGGTAAAACATTTGAAAAGATTGTGTGTGTGTGTATGATAAGCCATTATAATTTAACATAATGTTTATTTAAGTAGTTTAAACTAGTAAACAACGCGCTGATTTATATTTAAATTTTTGTGGCGAATAAAATAAATAAATTAAATAAAATAAAACACTATAATACAATGGGGGAAGTTCCTAGATTATCATTAATTGCATTAAACGAAATTAACAAAACCGGTAGAATAGACGATGTTCCGGACCCAATTGTTTTCGAAGAAAAAGCAAATGCCGATAAAGTAATTAAGAAAGGATTATTAAAGGGCTGGAGAAAACATCATAAACCATTGAGAGAACAAATAACTTTTCGCGATGGGAACTTGATGACGCCTACAGCAATGAGAAAACAGTTGAGGAAATATTACGAAGGAGTAAATGATGACCATCATTTTTATCATCCTGGCGCATTAACATTTTTAATAAATTTAAAAAATACGCGTGAAAAAAATTATACAGATGGTTTTGCGGTTCCTTTGATACACGACCACGAAGAAGTTGATGAGTTTTTTCGTGGATTACATGTAGATTATGAGCGATTAATAAACGACACAATAAACGAAATGACAAAAGATGAACTCATAAAATTTTACAATAATGTGTTTTTTAATGATGAAATGTTATGGAGTGATATACCCAAAGAAGACGTTAAACATATAACTAATCCAAGATATTTTAATCAAGGGCAAGTTCATGTTCCTGTATTTGCTGTCGATGGAGCGCTGGCTGCAAAAAAGGGGAAAAAAACAAAAAAAGCAAAAAAGGGGAAAAAAGCAAAAAAGGAAAAAAAAGGAAAGGGAACACAAAAGAATAAATGTATTTAATAACTATAACCAAATCTTAAAAAGTCTTTTTTGTAATTCTTATAAACTAAATCTTTTAATTCTTTATCATATATTTCATTGTAATCCAATTGAGAATTATATGATGCATTTAATGTTGGATAATCATTGAAATCTACATGGTTTTTAAAGATATTTAATTTTTTCAAATCGTGTATTAAATTTTCAAAATAAACAATGTGAAAAGAATTGTCTATTCCTTCATATTGAAAACTTATACCCTTTTTAACAAATGTTATAAATTCGTCTCTATCAAACGCGTGATTTTCGCCGCCTTTATTCCAGAAATAAAATGATAATATTCTGTCGTATGGATTTCTAACAATGGTAAATTTAAAATAGTCGTTTATTTTTTCCCCATACAATTTTTTGTAGTAATCAATGCTGGCGTGTTTAATATCGCATTTTTGATGTTCACATAGAATTTTTATTCCTTGATTTTTTCCTACAGGACTGTTTTTAATTACTACTTCGTTATCAATTAAATCTTTCAAATACAAAGATAATGAATTACCCGAGGTTTTTGGAATATGTATGAATATAAATTTAAGCTTATGAGAAATCATGTGATTTATAAAACTATTCCTTTATATTTTTTATCAAAACATATTGTTTTATAAGTAGATTTTGTATTTGGTAATTTCCTCCGATATGGTAGTGGCGATGGCGGTTCATTTGTTGTCGTGCAACATGTCTGAAACAAAGAATATAATTTCTTAATTAAATACATTTTTATTATACATAAATAAAGAATGTTTTTTCAATTTTAATGATATAAAAAAACTTTATTCATTTAATAAAATGTGTAAAGTATATTCTAAAGAGAGTGTTTTTTTTACAGAATTGTCTGTAATGGGATTTCACAAACAGCAAAAAGAGGTGCGTAATATTATTATAAAAAATAGAAATTATAATACTTGTAGTGGAACCGCATTTATTAAACCATGACGCACCGGAGTAAAATCTCAACAATTACCCGGCGGCAAACAAAACGGCCAACGTTTTTAAATACTAATTATACTTAATGACGAATAAATATTAAAGTATTGTTTATTTTGAAAGGTATTTATAGTTGTATTAGTTCATTTTTTATTATCTTTAATTCGTCGCATAAACCATCCCATAAAATTTGAAAATCTTTGTCAAAATTATTTTTTCTCATTGTTTCTATTAAAGCTATTATGTGTGTATTATCTCTTAGTTCTTGTAAAATATTTAATGTTCCTTTTAATTTATGCATTTCAGACCACAGACTTTCCCAATCATACAAATTGGGTGTTAATCTAATAAAATCATCTACATCTTCTAAAAATATATCTATTATTTCTTGTATATCATCATCTATGTTATACTTTATTGTGGATGAACTTACATAACCAAAATGTTCAAACCAGACTTTAATTATTTTTTCTTTTAACTCATTTGGTGTAATACTGGCCTTCGGTATTATACCATCTGCTCTTTCGAGATACATTTTTCTTTCGAATTGTGTATCGTTTGCAGATCTTATAAAGGTAATGAAATTTTTATCTACTATTGTCTCTTTAAGTTTTTCGCATATAAGAGATCCGGATATCGAACATAACGTTCCATTAACTTTGTAATCCAAATTTTCGTCGCAAATTATTATATGCTTTTGTTTTTTATATTTATTAATATTGTTCAATAAAAATTGGTGAATATTAATAATTTCTTCTTCACCATTGCCTAATGTTTCTATTTGTATACATTTATTTTGTATAGATTCTATTTGTCTTTTTAACATTCGTCGTTGAATTTTTGAGTCGTCTATAATGTATATAAATGTGTCGTTCGGGAATATAAAATGTTTGTAATCCCTTGATTTAATATCTATTTCTACATCGCATTCGAATGTAAATAAGGTGTGATCGCTATTAAATATAATACTACAAAGACCGTTACATAATTTTGCACATGTTTGCATTATCCACGCTCCATCGCCAGACGATATTTTACTATTTTTATTAATTGGGTCTTCTTCGTGTAATCTTATACCTTTATTGAAGATAATATTGGGATTGCTTATCATACGCAATTTATCGTGGTTGATTCCAGGGAAATTTTTTATTGATATCTTTAATTTTTTATTGCTCATTTCGATGCTAATAAAAATGTTTCCCATTTTTTCACCATATTTATTTGCATTAGAAAGGGCGTTTCTGATTATATAAAATAATAATGTAGGATCAATTAAAATATTTGGGAAATCATTAGGATTCAAGAACCATTTGTATCTGTCTCCTTTTATTTTACTTAATAAATCTAAAATGTTTACATTTTCTTTTTTAGGAGTATATTCATTATTTATTATATCTTTGGCCATGACCTCGGATAAAATTGTTTGTAATGTTGTATCTAATTCATATTCTACTTCTGCTAATCTATTAAGTATATCATGATGAAATTCTAACTTATATACATCACTTGTTTTTATAGCATTTATATACATATCTTTTAAACCTAAAATTTGTGATTGTGCTGAAAATAGGCCATTTTTTATTTCATGTTTCATGAAGGAGTTTGCGTCTGAGTCCCTTTTTCTAGCAAGTGTTTGTGTTAATAATTCTTTTTCTGTTTCAAATCGTTTTACACGATCAGTAATATTTCTAATTACTGATAAAGTTTTTGTTCCCATTTTTGAAATACTTATTTCTACGGGTATTCCATTGAGTTTTCCTTGAATTAAAGAATTATTTTTTTTACTGATTGTAAGTTCCAATTTTATTAACTTTATTAATGCTCCTTTAATACAATCATCGTCTACGTAATTTGTTATTTTTTTACCTATAGGATTTTCATCGAATCCAAAATTTTTATATGCAGAGGAAACAAATATAATGTTTGGTAATAGTTCTTGTGAAAATGAACGAATAAGTTCGGGGGAAATGGTTTTGATGTCAATATTGTTTTTTAGTATATGCTGATACAAATTTTCAATACCATCATCAATCATAACCAAATCTTCGCTATTTTCTAATATGAGGTCTAGTTGTTCTTTATCTGGCATATTTGTCGTTATACCAAAAAAATCTAAATATGTATCTGTTTTCTCGTGTAAAATAACATTAACCATTATTTTTTTACCGTTTTTCATAGTATACCATTGTATCATACTGTCTGTTTTTCCTTTTACTACATATTCATTAATATGTGCCAAATAGGTTTTATAATCTGCGTCACATAACATTTCATATAAAATATCATTATTTGCTGTTAATATTTCTTCTTTTGTGTAACCAATTATTTTATAACATCCATTCGAAATTGCTATAAATCCTGATTTATTTTTATAAGTATATTTAATATAATGTCTATATTGCCATACATATGTGGTTTCTACTGAATCAAATAAGGTAACTAAATTATTTTGCCAAATAGTATCTCGGGTATTTTTTATTTTATGTCGCGAATTATCCAATGATTCGTTTTGAGGATTTATTCTTTTATAAAAATTAAACATCGTTCTATTTATAAGCTAGCGAGAACTTTAAATAATATACATATTTTTTATTATAATATAACTCTTGAAAAAGATAATATATAAATCCTGCTTTCATAAAAGGTTTGAGAAAAAAATAATATATTTTACTTTTCGTAAACCGGTTCACAAGCTTGTGTTTTATTTATATGGGTCAAATTGATGATTAAGTTATTGTTTCATTAAGTGGGACAACTATTATTGAAATTATTTGTTGTTTGTTATTTAAACCTTCTATAACTATAGAAGTATTAACGTTTGTGTTTTCTACCATGTTTGCGTGAATAGGGCTTATGGAATTTTTTATTTTAAAATAATATTTGTTATATTTTTCAGTTATTGATTGTCTAATTTTCTTTATAAAAGATTTCGTTTCTTTTTTTGCACACGAATATTTGCAACATAATATGTCGTATACAAAGGCCAATAAATTTGCTGTAAATATACAAACAATAAATACAAGATCGCGATAAAGTAAACAGCAAACACAAATAATATTTTCCGAATATTCGTTTTTGTTACACATTTTAATATTAAAAGTCAATACACAGCTGACTAAGAAAATAAAAACACAAATCCATGATATAAGCATCCACGATGGTGGATTGTTATATTGAATATCGGGTGTTAATGTAGAATTTGTTTCATTTATATTCGATGTTAGTTCGCGAGAATAAACATGTATCATTTTAATTTCTATTTGATATAAGAATTAAATCAATTTTATAATATCAATAAAAAACAATATAATACAATATAATACAATAATGCTCCCGGGCGGGCTTGAACCGCCGACCTTCGGCTCATAAGACCGATGCTCTAACCAACTGAGCTACAGGAGCGTATAATCCATAATAACCTAGCTT
>MDTA01060633.1_pt1 | contig 15538 bp, 1 predicted proteins | sample 811151 | NCBI WGS metagenome assembly MDTA01 (sample SAMN05326648, study PRJNA326480) | marine metagenome | isolation source: seawater | place: Indian Ocean: South | collected 2010 | reverse complement strand
TTTGTTACTTTAGAGATGTCCCATCCACCAATGTCTTGATTGAATTTACTAGCACTGTTAAACATTCCATAAACATTTGTTAATTTAGAGACGTCCCATCCACTAATGTCTTGATTGAAATTTTCTGCATGGGTGAACATCGATCCCATATTTGTTACTGTAGACACGTCCCATCCACCAATATCTTGATTGAACTCCGTAGCATTAGTAAACATATTTAGCATAGTTGTTACACTCGAAACGTTCCAATTATTAAGCGGTTGATTAAATTCGTATGTATTTCTAAACATATAGTCCATACTTTTTACATTTCCAACATCCCATCCATTAATATCTTGATTGAATACAGGACAAGTTTGGAACATTGTACTCATAGTTGTTACATTTGAAACGTTCCATCCACCAATATCTTGATTGAACGATGTTGCGCTCGAAAACATACGTGACATGTCTGTTACTTTTGAAACATCCCATCCACCAATATCTTGATTAAATGCCGATAGAAGAAATATACCACTCATGTTTGTTACATTTGAAACGTTCCACCCACCAATATTTTGATTGAACGATGTTGCGCCAGAAAACATTTCTGACATATCTGTTACATTTGAAACGTTCCATTGACTCAAATCGTGGTTAATCGCGGTATTATTCAAAAACAACCCACTCATATCTGTAATAGCCTCAACATTCCACTCTTCAATTGCTCCATAATCAGAAACATTTCCGTAAGAAGCATCGTTTGCCGCATAGGCATATAATTGTGCAATATTGAATGGAAATCTCCAAGAAATAAGGGGATTTCCGAGGTCGTTACTTGTTATTACATCATTTAAATAGAGCCATGTAATTTCTACATCATTCATACTTGTTGCTCCATCAAACATATTAGTCATATTTATTACACCAGAAACATCCCAACTATTGAGATCTTGGTTAAATGCCGTTGCGTCTTTAAATGTTTCGTCCATTAATTGTAGACTTGAAACATTCCATCCACTAATATTTTGATTGAATGCTGGATTGTATCTAAACATTTGTCCTATATCTGTTACACTTGAAACGTTCCATGAACTAATATCTTGATTGAAGTAATTGAATCCATTAGGATTACCAGAGAACATTAAATTCATATCTGTTACCTTACCAACATTCCATCCACCAATATCTTGATTAAATAAACCTAAACCATCAGACACATAAAACATAGCAGCCATAATTGTTACATTACCAACATCCCATCCACCAATATCTTGATTGAATGAAGATGCATTTTGAAACATTTGTTTACAATTTGTTACATTTGAAAGATTCCAATTATTAAGTGGTTGATTAAATGCTGTAGCTGCAGAAAACATAGCAGAAAAATTCGTCGCGTTCGAAACATCCCAATTATTAAGTGGTAGATTAAATGCGCTCGCGCCATTAAACATCGATCCCATATTTGTTACTGTAGACACGTCCCATCCATTAATGTCTTGATTGAACGCTGTTGCAAATCTGAACGTTCCTGACATACTTGTTACATTTCCAACATCCCATCCACCAATATCTTGATTGAAAACACTAACATAAAACATATAGGTCATATCTGTTACATTTGAAACGTTCCATGAGTTAAGGGGCTGGTCGAAGACCGTGGTCGCCCTAAACATATTTTTCATAGTTGTTACATTTTCAACATTCCATCCATTTATATTTTGATTGAATGAATTTGCAGACATAAACATTGTTTCCATAGTTGTTACTTTAGAAACATCCCATCCACCAATATCTTGATTGAACGCAGAAGCACTTTGAAACATAGTCATCATGTCTGTTACATTTTCAACATTCCATCCACCAATATCTTGGTTGAAACTTGTTGCGCCTCGAAACATATACTCCATATCTGTTACATTTCCAACATCCCATTGACTTATATCTTCATTGAAGGTGGTATTATTTTTAAACAATTCGCTCATATCTGTTATACCTCTAACATTCCATTCTTCTATAGGACCATATATAGAAACATCTCCATAAGATAAATCATTGGCAATGTATGAGTCTAATGATGTGCGATATCTAAAGGGTATTCTCCAAGTAATTGTGGAATTTCCAAGATTCAATGCATTATCACTCGGAAATTGACTCTCATCTACTTCTAAATAACTCCACATAGTGTCGCTTAGACGGGCCCATGTAATTATTGTATTATTCATACCTGTAGCTCCAGAAAACATATTGGCCATATTTGTTACTTTTGAAACATCCCAATTATTAATATCTTGACTGAAATGGGTGTTGTTTTTGAACATGGACTGAAATTTATCCAAATTGGAAGTATTCCAACCACCAATATCATAATTAAATGGTGTATTAGCAAACAAAGAATCAAACGATGTTGCATTTGAAACATTCCATGAAGTAATATCTTGATTAAAGTTTGAATCGTTAAACATTCCGCCAAAATTAGTTACTTTTTCGACATTCCACCCACTAAGATCTTGGTTGAAAGCCGCAGATTCATTAAACATATTAGTGGTACTGGTCACATTACCAACATCCCATGTAGTTATATTTTCATTAAACAAGTAGCATCTACTTAACATTGAGTTCATATAGACTACGTTACTTACATTCCAGTCATTTAATGGTTGATTAAACTTTTCCGCATCTAAAAACATTTGTGTCATAGATGTTACACTACTAACATTCCAATTGTTAAGAGGCTGATTAAATTCCTTGGCGGAACTGAACACCCTAGCCATATTTGTTACATTTGCAACATTCCATCCACTAATATCTTGATTAAATACGTATGCAGATTTAAACATCCACTCCATAGTTTCTACATTTGAAACGTTCCATCCACCAATATCTTGATTAAATGCGTTTGCGCCGTCGAATATTGAATCCATATTTGTTACACTTGAAACATTCCATTCACTAATATCTTCATTAAATGTAGTATTATTCAAAAAAAATTCACTCATATCTGTAATTGCACCAACGTTCCAATCTGTAATTGAACCGTATTTTTCATAATCAGAATTCGTATCGCTGGGTGTTATATACATTATTGACTCGGTTTCTCTGTTTTGATATAATTTTGTTACGTCTCCTTGGGTTAATTCTTTGTCCCAAAATCGAAGATAAGCAATAGTGCCCGTAAAGCGATTATCTCTTCCTGTGTTATATAGTACACTCCAATCGCCATTTTCATCTTGCTGCATCGCCTCGTATCTTGTTCCAATATTAAACAATGTAGATCGATTATAACCATTATTAGTTGCATTTACGTTAGTAAATCCGTCTATATCTTTTAGAGTTAAGTTGTTAGTAGATAAGTAGTTTCTGAGAGTATCAGTTTCATAGTAAAAAGTATCTCCTTCTACTTGTAAAACACCATCTAAATATAATTTAACGTTACCCATATAATCAACGCTACAAACAACATGTTGAAATACGCCATGGGTTCTAATATCGTTATAGGTATAAATTGTGGACCCATATTGAGTGGAACTATGCGTTTCACGGAAAATATAACCAAATCTATAACCGCGACTTCGAGCTCCATCAAATATAATAGTATATCTGGCGGCGTTATCTTCGTCTTCGTAAAAACACTGAGACGCAAATACATTTCCATCAGTATCATCGGTACAACTAATATAAGTTTCAAAAGTAAATGCTTCAAATGTTTCAGTAAAATTATCACCGAAAGACGTGTCATAGAAATATGTTGGACCCGCCCACCCACTCGCATCCGAACCTAAATTGTTGCCCGTCAAGCCGCGGGGGTAATATGTAAGATTAAATCCCGAATAAGAGTCTATTAAAATATTACCTGCATCACTATCATCCCCTACATAACCAGTTAAATTTCTTAATTCGTAACCTATTATTGGTTTATAATTGATTGTTGTATCAAAGGTTAGGTCAGAAATAACAGCAGATAGTTCTTCTTTTGTTTTAAAGGGGAATCTCCAAATAATAGTATCATTGCCTACATCATTTGAGGTTAATGAATCATCTAAAAATGTCCATGTAATTGTGTAATAATTCATACCTGTAGCTCCATAAAACATATCAGCCATATTTGTTACTTTTGAAACATCCCAATTATTAATATCTTGACTGAAATGGGTGTTGATTTTGAACATGTTATGCATTAGTGTAGCATTGGAAGTGTTCCAACCACCAATATCATAATTAAATGGTGTATTATAAAACATAGTATTAAACGCTGTTCCATTTGAAACATTCCATGAACTAATATCTTGATTGAACGATGTTGCGCTCGAAAACATTCCGCCAAAATTAGTTACATTTCCAACATTCCACCCACTAAGATCTTGGTTGAAAGTTGTAGCTCCACTAAACATATTAGATAAAGTGGTAACATTTCCAACATCCCATGTAGTTATATTTTCATTAAACAACACGCAACTAGCAAACATAGCGTTCAGATAGACTACGTTACTTACATTCCAGTCATTTAATGGCTGATTAAACTTATCTGCTCCATTAAACATATTTCCCATATTTGTTACGTTTCCCACATTCCAATTGTTGAGAGGTTGATTAAATTCGTATGTATGTCGAAACATATATTTCATGTTTGTTACATTTCCAACATACCACCCACTAATATCTTGATTGAATACATAACAATTTTGGAACATTGTATCCATATCTGTTACATTTGAAACGTTCCATCCGCCAATATCTTGATTAAATACGTTGGCGCGTAATAACATATAAGACATATTTGTTACACTCGAAACATTCCATTGACTAATATCTTCATTAAACGTAGTCATATTCATAAACAATTCACTCATATCTGTAATTGCACCAACGTTCCATTCGGCAATTGGTCCATAAAGGTTGTCGTCATATGTAGCGCCATCAACGTATGATTTTAAAGTTGCTCGGTCTTTGAATGGGAATCTCCAAATAATATCATCATTGCCTAGATTATTTGTGGTTATAGTATCATCTAAAAATGTCCATGTAATTGTAGAAGTGTTCATATTTGTAGATCCTGAAAACATATTACTCATATTTGTTACCTTTCTAACATCCCAATTATTAAGGTCTTGACCAAAATGGACGTTGTCTTTAAACATTTGATACAAGATTGTTACATTTCTAGTGTTCCAATTGCCTATGTTTTGATTAAATAAACTACCATTAAACATATTGTTCATTTTTGTTACATTTTCTACATTCCATCCACTAATGTCTTGATTGAATGAGGAATTATTAAATGTAGAATTCATTGCTGTTACATTTTCCACATTCCATCCACCAATATCTTGATTAAATGATGTGTCTCTAAACATTGCCGCTATGGATGTTACGTTAGAAGTATTCCATGAACCAATTGGTTGATTAAAGATAGTAGAACCATCAAACATTGACTCCATATCGCTCACATTAATTGTATTCCATTGACTAATATCCTCGTTGAAAGACGTATCATATTGAAATAACTTTCTCATATCACTAATGAGCGAAACGTTCCATTCGGAAATGTTTCCGTATTCTGAATAATTATATCCGTTATTTGAACTATCTGATAATGCAGTCTCCAATTGTGTTTTTGTGTGGAAAGGTATTTTGTATGGAGAATTATTTAACAAGTAAATTTTTGTTAATGCATTTTTAAAGAATAAATTTCCAGTATTTACTATTTCGTCATAGGATAATTCTTGACCGTCTAAATAAATGTGGAACGGTGTGATCTTGTAATGATTGTATGTTATGACTAAATGGAATATTTTACTACTACTGTGATTTCTATTTGAATAAATGCTATTAACTTCGGCGCTTGAGATTTTGTAGTGCTTATTAACAACTTCGTCGGTTTTTATTACAAAATTAATTTCATTATTTGAGTCGTCATAGTAAAGCGCGAATGTTTCGTTACATGAATCTACTACTCTTCTTGCTAATAAGAATATATTTTTCATTTCGCCTTCTAACATATCTACATCAAACGAAAATTCGCCGTCTATAGATGGAAATATTTTTTAACCTAAAAATACCACTTTGTTAGTTTCTATTGTGCTGTGGGAAACGTCGCCCAAATTACTTGGATTTGTTTTATTGAATTCGTCGTCTTTTATAGTGTGTTCAAATATTTGGCGTTTATCGTTCCAATATTCCAGGGTTGATGGTAGGGTTGTGCTATATAAAATATTTCCTACGTTGTCGGTTAATACAATGGGGGCATTTTGCCAAGTTTCGATTGTTGAATTTGTGAAATTGTGCCATAATGCAAGTTCTACTTTTGTAGTATCTCCGTATTTTGCAAAAAATTTAATTTGCAACGTAGAGTTTGATGAAATATCACAATACATAGTTTGTGAGGTGCTGTGTGTAGTGTATATGTTATCTATGAGTTTTTCTACGCTATTTGAGATGTCGTATATTTCGCTCAAATATAAACCAATATTTGATTGTTTTTCGTCATTAACATATAGTGTAACCGCGTCCAAATATGCATTGGTTGTAAGACTAGGATTTGTTAATGTCCAAGTATATTCTTGATAGTCATCTGTATTCGCCTCTAGAATAGAATAATTGCTATTTGTGTGTGTATCATATATGTATTTTACTTCTGTTGACGGAATTTCGCCATCGTATAAATAGAAATATTTCAATGAGCCGTAAAACGCAGATGATGGTGGTGAAGGAGTTGTATACGGTATTATTTGGGACTCAGACAATGTATCATTTATAACATAATATAAAATTTCTGTATCAGTTAGAGCGGTTTCCCACATTGTGAATGATTTAATTACACCATTTAATGGTGAGTTTGTCCCCGAGTAATTTACTATGTATTCAGATATACCCAATGATAAAAATGCTCTTGAAGTTCCGCTTGGAGGACTATTTAAGAATCCGCCACTAGAATTATATCCATAATATTCACCATTTATATATACATACATTCCTTCACCATCAACAAATTTTGTTGTTATCCTATAAAACGTTTCTAAAACTACAGGAAATGTTATATCGTAGTCTTGGTTACCCCTTCTTTGGCGCACAGTAATTTCTTCATTTTCATTATTTTGTGCTATAAAAAACGAGTAGTTATTGGCAATACCCCCGGCACTATCAAAATCTACAATTCTTTGCCATTTTCCCCAATCACTTAATTTAAATACTACATCAATTGTTACTTCTCCGCCAAAGTCACTAAAATTATCAAATAAAAGATATCCATCTACACCATTAAATGTTAATCCATCTGTAGTTTGTGTAACTCCGCCATATAATGTTATGTTCCAATCACTATTTAATGCATCTAAAGGTACAATAAAATCTCCTACTTCCCAATCTCCACTATTACCACCCGAGTCATATCTTCCATTTGGTCCATTATGATTATTCCAAGTTTTAACATCGCCTGACCTAATTACTACTCCATTGCGAATTTGATAAACGAATGTCACTAGGGCATCGTCAGAATTCACAGTTCCAAATACAGTTGTCCATTCATTTGTATCATATAAGAAATAAGTCCCATCATTAGTGCCATTCGGATGTGATATACTTGTTACATTAACTAAAGCCGAAAAATCAAAATTACATAATGAAGCATCGTTTAGTAATGGATCATCAACTAATGTATTGCTAATATCATTATAAAAAGCAACGACTTCTGTTTCTGTAATCGATCTATCCCATAAAGTGAATGATTTTATTATACCGTCGAAATAACCGTCGTAACTCGAGGGAGTCGGCCTACCTAGGTAATGAAGTTCGCGGGTCCCCGTCTCCAATGAACTTGTTATAGCCGTTGATGAGTCTAATGTCCCGTTTACATATATTTTTAACCAATAACTAGATACTGTAAATATTACATTGTAATATACTCCTTCGTTTAAAGTAGAATTTAGTTCTTTATCGATGGTATTAGATTCATTTATTCTAATTCTATAAGGGCCGCCATTTTCCATAAACTCTACTAAAAGATTGTTCCAGGTGCTGGTCGAAGAACCGCCAAAATGGAATAGTCTTTGGTTATTTACGTGTGTATTTATTTTGAAAACAATCGAAATACTTGTATCTCCTCCAAAAGATCCAGGGTATAAAGTAATATTATTGTCACTACTAGAAGTAAACGTAGCACCATTTGTATCTTGAATAACAGTTCCATTAATTATTGCATCGCTTCTATTATTTACAAGATTATTTAATGACGAGGTAAAATCAAAATTTTCTATAGGAGATTGGTCTATCAAACTGTTGCTTATATCATTATATAAAGCTAGAATATCGTCGTCATTCAATACTCTATTCCATATTTCAAAAGATTTTATTGTTCCTTTCATAGCATTTGAGTATGTCGTGCCGTCATATGAACAACCTAGTAAAGCATTTTCTCGTGTGGTTTCCACCAAGCCCCCCGCACCAACGAGACTATTTGAGTTGTCTATTGTTCCATTTAAATATAATTTAATATGTGTCGATGAAAATGTAGCTACAATATGGTAATATTGCCCTTCGATTAATGATGCAGAATCCGAAAGTATCACACTCTCCGTCCCCCACCTGCCATATACGACTTCTAATTGGTTATTTGAATTCCAAGAAAGAGAAAGACCGGCCTCATTGGCTACGTTTGATGTATAACTAAATTCAAAAATAGTAGCTTGGGTGTCATGATGTTCTGCTTTAAATACTGTAGAAATAGATGTATCTCCGCCAAAATCTGGTATGGTTAATTCTGCGAACATGTTTGTTGTTCCGTCGAAATAAATTCCATTATTGTCTCTTATTGTTTCTCCGTTTAAGATTAATGAGGAATTACTCGTTCCATTATCATTAGCAGAAGTTGTAAAATTAAAAGAAGTCATTAACATGGGGGTGTTAGCTATTTGTGTTAAATTCGATTCTTCATAACTTTTATATGTCGGATATGAAAAGTTTCCTGATTCGTCAAAGACGCCGTTTTTATATAATGTTGTGGTGTCTTCTGTAAATACTAACGATATATGAACAAAGTCTTGTATTGAAATACTTCCTAATTGTAATGTCGTTTGGGTTGTATCGGATATTTGTAGGGCGGCAAAAGAAGAATCTATTTCAACAATATCTATTTTGAATATGTTTGTATTAGATATCCCGGTATTGAAAAGTGTTGGGGAAGGATAACTTGTAAAATCATGATTACTCATATTAAGACAAAATGATAATGTTACGGGGCCTCCGCCATATGGTTTTGGGGTAAGGTCTATGTATCCTCCGCTAAAATCTAATGCGCCATTAACGTCGTTGTAAATAATATTTTCTTTTGAAACAAATGTTGCGGTTCTTTTATATAAACCATATATAGTTGGGTCTAGTGATGTAATATTATCAAAGTCGATGTTTGATAAATCAAAAAATGTATCTATTTTTTTAACCAAATTTTGTGCCGGGGCTATTTTTGTTGGCTCTAAAAGTTGTTTATTAAACGTAATATTATCTTTATAAAGTATGTTTGATATATCTGCAGTCAATGTATAAGATGCGTCTAATGATATATTTGAATAAACATTTACATATTCCATAGGAGTATTGCTATGTCCGTCACAATATATACGAAAATCATTGGTAAACAATATTCCATTATTAGTATACCAAAGTGGGCCGGCTTGGGCGGATTGCTGGTTTGAAAGAAATTGCCATTCCCAATTGTTTGAATTTGTAACATATTGAAATGTATAATTACTGTCATTATGGGCGGTTTGGTTTGATGTTTCTTCCCGAAAATTGTCATTCGTATTCCAGTATGCAGTATCTGTACATGACGGATCAACACTAACCCAATCGTCATCTTCGTTATATTTATAATATAACGTGTTAGTACCCAAGGATGTGTCACTTATATAAAAATCCGAGTCGTGTGCTGGATGAAGAGTATTAAATGCAAATGATAAATCGAATCCTTTATAATATTTATTAACAATTTCGCCCGTTGTTAGACCAATATTAAACCATATTTCTAAATCTTGTCCATTTGTTGCAGAATAGTCTGATAGAGTAAAATGTATGTTTGGATCGGGGTTTCCCAATAAGTCAGTTCCTGTCCACGGATTATTATAATCGATATTTGTTAGTGATGTAACTAAACTCCAATAATTCGAGTTGTATTCTATCTTTAATGAGTTATAGTTTTTGCTGGAATATGATGTGTTTGCTTCAACATTCGAATAAATCAATTCATAAACTTCGCTATCAGATAAACCTTTATTCCACAGTGTGAATGTGGTTATTTCACCATCAAAGTATGGATCAGACGCTCCAATGACTTCGTTAGATTCCGAATAACCCAACGTTAAAAAATTACGATCTCTTAGCCGGTCTGTTCGAACATATTCAGGAGGTAGACCCCCATCTGGTATACTAACCTCTCCTATTTTAACACCATCCACATATACTATCATATTGTCGTTAACATCATCAAACACTACGGTTACATTATAATATGTATCTATCACAACAGGAAAATCAATATAATAATCTACGTTATACCAAACTCTTGCATTATTGCTTGTCACGAGGATACAAAACGATCCTCCATTACCTGCCGCACTTGTTTTATTCGTTTCGGAATCAAAATCAATAATTCTTTGCCAATCATCAAGGTCGTTTAATTTAAAGACAACATTTAATGTGAGAGCACCGTAAAAATTTGTATAATTTGTAAATTTGACATAACCGTCTACACCATCAAAGGTTACGCCGCTTGTATTTTGCGTTGCGCCACCAACCAACGTTGCAACTGTATTATCAGAGCCTAAATTGGTCATTCCGTTTTTGAAATCAAAGGACATCAAGACATCCCGATTTAATGGAATTTGTCTCTCATCAATCATACTTTGTTTTTCATCAAAAAGTTGAATACGCAATCCACCCAATCCTACAGAACTCGAATCGGTAAATTCATATAAGTTTATGAAATTCAATAGGTCTAAATTTATAGGCGTTGATAGTTGAATCATTAAGAAACTGTTTGTGCTATCATATTCGGTATAAAATGCATTGTTATTTTCGAAAAAATTTTCCACACCATACCCTTCTCCATATATATTTGATGAACTGTATAAATATGCATGGTTGTTAGAAAGGTCATATTTAGCATTGTTTTCGTAAATAACAATATTTTCTAATGTTATTCTATCGTCTGTATTATTAAATAAAGCGCCTTCGTATTGAATAATTTTTATGTAATGTATTTCTTTTAATCCTAGTGTTTTATTTTCGTATATGTATTCATTACTCGAGTCAATTAATTGTGCTGTTTCTTCTGTTGGTATATTGTTTACATCATAGTATATGTCAATACTAGGTTTATCGTTGTAGTTGGCTTTGAAAGATATTCCGCTTGAGTCTATTAAATAATTTATATAATCGTTGTTCACAAGGATATTTGTATATACTCCCGAGTTATCCACATTAATAACATTTTCATATTCTGTATTTGTGTTAATAAACATATTCGGGTTGCTTTGTATATAATTTATTTCCGACGTTGTTAACGCTTTATGAAATATTTGAAATTCTTTTAGGTAACAAAATAATCCTTGATCTACATCACCAATATGAACTGATTTTCTGGCTATTAATGAAGGCGCGGTTATTGTATTCGTTGACGGAAATAATAATGCAGCTATTCCATTAATGTATAAACCCGGGGGTGAACCTACGTTAAATGTTATAATAATGTCTAACCACGAATTTATAATAGTCGATAGGTTATAATCGTATTTATATTCCGATGTTTCGCTCTCATTGTTTGTTAATGTAATATTCACATAAGACGCGTCAAATGAACACATGATTTGTCCATTGTTATCGTCAGTATCACTGGTTGCTTTAAATAGAATATTACTACTATCCGTAACTGTATCAATCCATATTTGAGCACGTATTGTTGATGAACCTCCGAAATGTATTTCTTCCAAATCTAAGATTCCGCCACTCGTGTCTCCAAATAATTTAATAGCTTTTTTCGTATTATCGTATGAAATATTTTCTGTGCCACGTGCTTCGGTTTTTCCCAGGCTTTTGTCGATAACATATTCTCCTGTTAGTAAATGTTTTTTTGTGTATTCGATTAGGATACTTTCTTCGATTTGCGTTGTGCTAAAATCTGATGGAATTTGCGTTTCATCTAAAATTTGCATATTTTCATCTAATATTTGCACTACAACGCCTCTCATATATTCATTTAAAATTGTATGTTGTGATTGTGTTGATGTTTCAAGTAATAGTGCATCTATTTTGTCTAATGAATATGTGCTTTCCAAATCAATAAGCATTCCTGCTCCATCTCTATGGTGATTTGTCACAAAACAATCGTTGGTGTCGCCGTTGATCATTGTTTCGTAATTTGATTCTGTGGTAATATTGTAGTGGTGGGTGATGTTTACTACAGAATCTGCTAATCCTGAACTGTTTGTGTATACACCGGATTGTTTTATCGGTTCGCCGCCGGTTAATGTTATTTTGTTTTGCAGATTTACTTCGCTCTTATTTACGAAAAGTTTAATCCCCGATAAAGAAAATATATTTGAAGCCTTGTTATGTATTTCTTCTGAATTATCGTTTGTTATTTTTACATCTTGAATAAATATTGAACCGCTTCCGGTTTTTGAAAATAATATACGACTTACTTGTTGTTGCGCTGTAAATGTAAATTCAAATTGTCCGTATGATGAAACCGTATGTAAGTTGCTTGTTCCTAATTCAACAACTGGAATTGTGTCGGAAATTGTATATGTAGTTTGGAGGTCTGTTTCCTCCGTTGGGTTTGTTGTATTTTCTGGTCCTATACCAATTAGCAATTCACCACTGTCATATAATGCGGCTTTGAAATAGCATGTGTAAACTTCTCCTGAAACTGTAATTATGTTTTGGTATAAGGTTTTGGACGTTTGGCCAGATATTGTTATTGAATTTTGGGTGTAGGTGTTATCAGTATTCCATGTTATATTGTCACTAGCTTTCCAAAAACTTGGTTGAACAATAGATGTAGAAAACCACCAGTCATAAACTCGTGCATCACATCTCCAGGGTCTAAACCTTGCATATAACAGACTTGATGTATCCCATGGTCTAGTTTCAAATATTTCAGTTTCGCTTGTTGTTTCGGTTAGTCCTGATGTAGCTGGTCCATAGAAAAAACTGAGTTGACCGCTTCGCAACTTCATAACAAACTGAAACGGTGTTGAGGTGTCATATACACTAGAGCTATCTTCATAAAAAATTGTTTCACTTTCCCATCCTTGCATAAAAAGTGATGGGCCGGCACCATCAAATCCAATAGTATATAAATTAGTAAATGAAGAAGTGTCGGATAGTTCAATTACCGCAGCAGTGGCTTCTTGGTGCTCTAGTTGTAGATTTAAACGCATATCAAAATCAGTGCCACCTGGCATGCTTTCAGAAGAAATTAAATAATAGTCCGTCCCACTCGTCCTAATATAACCATCAATGGATGCGGTTGTAATATTTGTTACTGAACCGTTGTCTGGATCAAATATTGCACTATCTAAAATTCCGCCTTCGACGATAGAGATGTTAAAATTCGACTCTTCACCATAAATAAAATTTCCGTTTTTAATTAAGTTTGTTGAAGGTTGAAAAGCTTTTATGTATTTCGCATTTTTTTCTTGAAATTTTGCGTTATTTTTAATTACTATTGTGTCTCCTTGTAGTCCTTCCAATCCATGTTGCATATCAAGATTCAATTGCAATTTGTTTATTATTGATGTAGAATCGGTTATTGTGTTAATTATTATACTTGGGTCTACGTTTGCTGTGTCTCTTATCGATGTAGTGTTATATAAATAGGTTATTTCATCTGTGGTTAGTTTCTTATTAAAAATACGCAAATTTTTAAGATATCCCGAAAAGCCATTGTTATCATCTGTCGTGCTATTTCCGATTCTTGAAATTGTTGGATACATTTCGTTTGGATGAAATATTGGTTGTGCTATTGTGGAATCGCTTTTCTCATAAATATACAGGCCACTGTCGTTTGTGTTCACGTCAATACTCCATGTGCTGGGGCTACCATTAATGTAAAGCGTGGGGACAGAGATTGCATCTAATACTATACAAAAATTAACCCAGGTTTCACTAATTGAATAGTCTCCTGTCCATCTATATTTTATTTTTCTATCATCCGGTTCTATCATTGACCAATTTTCTATTTCTAAAATCGGCGTGCTTGTATCTAAATTATTAAATGTAACATTGATTTGTAAATTACTGACATCTTGACTAAAGCATATTATGTCATTATTTCCCGCGCTACCGTCGCTCATTATTGTAAATTCTATTGTAGTGTCGCCGCCTCCGAAAATATGGTTATCTATGGAAATTTGCGATGAAGATTGTGTTCCTCGTGTAAAAGAATATGCTCCCTTTGTTGCGTCGTAATTTGTTACACCATTGTCGCCAATGGTTGCATTTCTAATGTATTTTCCAGATTGTATTGGGGTTACATTATCATTCGAGTCTACAGAAAAATCATATACACTATCTATACTATTATACAAATTTTGAAAATTTATTTGATATAATTGTTTATTGGGTCCGTATGCATATAATTCGTCCACTTCTGTTTGTGTTAGAAGTTTTGACCAAATTCTTGTGCTGTATATTTGTGTATTGGGGCACGGGTTTTTATTAGTTGTTTCAAATTCATTGTTTTCATTCAACCATTTTCCACATAAGGAAACATGTTCTAGATTACTTCTATATAACCCTTCTATATTTGATCCAGTGTCTGATTGTTGATTATACAATGTTCCGTTTACATAAATACCTCTTTGTAATGCATTATTGGTATATGTCCAGTAACCTACAATATGTAATAGTTCATTTTTTAATTGTTTTATATTTCCAGAAGTTCCGTTTGTTAAATCGTTAAAAGCTGCACCATTTGGAGTGCAGCCTATATTGTAGTTGCCAAATACATCCGTATTAACACCCGAGTCATTTAATGTAATATTGGGGCCCGTGTTAGAGCCATCCCATCCTAATACCCAACCCAAACTAGAATTTTCTGTTTTTGTTTCAAATTCGTCATCGCCATTTACAGAACCGGTATATTTCAACCAAACTTCCATTGTTATAGTATTTACATCCGTGCTAGTATTGATGTAGTTAACGTCGTTCTTTAAGCCTTCTGATGCCGGAAGTAGTATATAAGATGATGATGTGTTACCTAATTTTACAGAATTATGATCTTCGTCCGTGCTGTTTACTATGTTATTGGATGACGTATCATCTATTTGGGAGAAGCTATTTATCAATTCACCGTTGTTGTTTGCGACATATTCTAGTCTCAGTTGCGACAGACCGATGGATATGGTGGCCATTTTAATATTAATAGATATTTAAAATTAATATTAAACAGTGAAGAAATATGACCTTGAAATTTTGTTTTATTACTTATTCTATTCTATTCCAGGGTATTTCTAATTTAACATAGTCTATTGTTTGTAATGTATAAGGAATATCAAATGTGATTAAA